>Ga0164310_10000086_pt1 | contig 44279 bp, 40 predicted proteins | sample GuaBasSedimGuay1_FD_121795 | JGI IMG/M metagenome (GOLD analysis project Ga0164310, IMG submission 121795) | Subseafloor sediment microbial communities from Guaymas Basin, Gulf of California, Mexico - Guay1, Core 4569-9, 0-3 cm | ecosystem: Environmental > Aquatic > Marine > Hydrothermal vents... | reverse complement strand
GTGTAGGTCTCGGTGTGATAGTTGCCGTCACTATCTCTAACACGTCGTGTCTTCTGTACTGGAACCTGAATGATCTTGTATCCCTTGTAGTGCGAATCGGCTTTCACCTTGGAAGCCCAGATGGGCACGTAGATGAGGCGATTCTCGACCACCTCAGCATCCTTGACCAAGGAGCTGTTCATGCCCTTGTTCTTGTCGAGAAAACTTCGAAAGCCCTTTAGTCGCACATCAGCGTCGACAGCAGGCTCCATTAGGTGATCTCCGATTGCTTTGCCCTCTATTGTGGTCGTGCTGCCACAATAGGTACAAGTGATAACAACATCGTCGGGTCCGGTCTTGACATTCCCGTTGCAGACAGGACATTTGAACATGTCTGCCGCTGGTGTTTCAGAACCCATTATCTCAAACTCTCCAGAGTCTGTTTCTGAGAGTTCAACAATCTTCCATCCATTTAAGGCTTCGTCACATGACCTCACAGGTCTGTGAGAGGCGAATCACTTGGTTTTTGGGTCCCGAGTTCTGACCAGAAGAGTAGACCCAATATCAAGGAAGATACTGCCATGATGATTGCATTAGGTATACGTACGACTGTCATCAGGAAGGGATTGTTGGTCGTATCGATGAGAGTCATCATCAGGCCACCAATCGCCAGACCCAACGGTACACGCAGGATCAGGAACAAGACCGACGCAGCGGCGATTGCTTTGCTTGACAGGGCGTTCCACACTTGTCTGAGGAGGACAGCGATGATGACGCCCATGGTTATCGACCCAACAAGAGATATCACCGTAGGCAGCGAGATGTCACTAGTCCAAGGAATGAGGTACAAGTTCACGAGGATTGGTGTGACCATGACAAGTAGGAAACCAAAGCCGTAGGGGCTCCCGTTCTTCCTCAGGACAGCGTATCCCCCCGCGCCCATCAACAGGACCCCCGTGAAGTTGACTTGAGAAGCAATCCGAAACAACGGGATGAAAGAGGAGGCCCCCATCGAACCGTACTCCAGTATGCTGACCGATTCATAATACCACAGGATGTGTACCATCACTTGATACACGAGGGTGATCAGTACTCCGGCAATCCCGACCTTGAGCATCTGTTGGTGATGCAGTGAGTCAGCATCGATTATCTCACTTGCGCTCGCTTCATCTGCATTAATGGCTCCACTCATCGAATCCCAACTCTCAATCGTCAACCGCTCTTGAGAGAAGATAAACCTTGAGCCGGATCAGACACTCTTTCCGGCCTGCATCCAACTGTCAAGTACTCGGTCTAGAGCGGATGTCTATGCATTGATACGGAAGACCGACAGACAATCTCACTCAGCGACTTTATCATCGAAACCATCAGATGCGTCGGAAGTGTTTCCACTGCCCTGTCGTCTTGTGACAACAAAACCAACCGAGTTGAACAGGGCATGAACAAGAATCGGAGCAATGAGACTTGCTGTTTCAGTGAAGGCAACGCCTGCGGCAAGCCCGAGAAAGAGAGAAGACACGACCAGGAAGACCGGTGATACACCCATGGATTTTGCAGGCACCGAATGAAGAAGAGCGAACACCAAGGCTGAAGTCAGAGCGCCGCTGGTGATAGAAACATAGCCGAGCTGAAGTGAAACCATCAGTGAGTAGTCAATCACATTCTGGACGACCCCCCTGAACAGAAGCTCCTCAGACGTGCTGGCAATGACTACTATCAGTAGGAAGTATCGGCGTCCGTCACGAGCAGAATCGGGTGGTGATGGCGAATAGTGTTCTGACACACTGAGGACGCAGACTGCAAGGAGCGTCCCGAACACGAGGACGACCAAAAGGTGATCTAGGCCGATGAGTGTGAAACCCCACAGGTAGAGGTTTCCGCTGCTGAGCAGGAAGATGATAATCACCGAGATTGTGATGACAATTGGCCCAATGACGACGTTGCTCTTCCACTGCTGACTAGATGAGTAATCTCCCAGAACTCGGTCGCCGACCTTAGTCATTACAAAGAATGCTAGCGAGTATGAAAGCATAACCGCGAACAGTCCAATGCATAGCCCCAGTATCCACTCGATCATTGAGCACCAAACCTCCTTCTATCTTCGAATCTTCTCTCGGAGCCTATCGGCAGAGAACTCATGCAGTCTCTCCTTCGCCTCCTCGCGGGCTGCCTGATGTTTCTCCAAGAACTCGACCATCATCGGTGCAAGGATCTGCTTGCACTCTCCACAGAGAATCTCGCCGCCTCTGCACTTTCGCTCAATCTCTGCCAAGTCCTTGTCATCGGGCATGAAGAGGAATGTGTAGTACTTGAACACGGAGCATATGTCAGGATTGGCCCCTTTCTCTCGCTGCTCCTCAGCAGTTGTCCGGCCTCCCGTGAAGGCAGCCATCACCTTCTTCTTCGCCATCTTCGGTGTGTCTGTTGTAAGGACTGCCGACATGGGCTCTGAGGCAGACATCTTGCCTCCCTCCTGAAGACCTGGCACAAACCGATTCTGGATTGACGCTGGCTTGTAGTAGCCTATCTTCTCAGCCACATCGCGGGTGACTCTCCAGTGAGGATCTTGGTCGATGGCACATGGTATGACACAAGGGGTCTTCTTTCCTGTCAAAGCCGAGTGAAGGAAGGCAGGGACTGCCTGCATCGCCGGATACCATATGCCCCCGATGTTCATGCTGTTCTCGAATCCGTACACCGCTCGCGCCGTGGAGAATGTCACTCTCTTCGCGACCTTAACTGCCAGTTCATACATCAGGTCGATGTCCTTGATGTCCTGTAGAATGAACGTCTTCTCGGGATCGAAGCCCATGGCAATGACATCGAGAGCATTCTCGTAGGCGAACTTGCCGATCTCGTCGTATGTCAGTTCAGCGTCGAAGAAGAACTTCTCATCATCAGTGATCTGAAAGTAGAGATACGAACCAAAGCGGTCCTGAAGCCACTTTGTGAAGATCCACGGCACAATGTGACCGATGTGTACACTTCCACTGGGACCTCTACCAGTGTACAGGAAGAACTTGTTCCCCTTCTCGTACTCGTTCAGGACCCAGTCCATGTCACGGTGTGAGAAGAAGAGGTCTCGCTCCAACATGAAGTGTTTCTCGCCGGCAATGGCATAGATTCTCTTCTTCAGTTTGTCATCTATCCGCTGAGTCCCAAACTCCTTGAGGAGCCGGTCATAGTCGATTTTGCCCCGGACTTCCCAAGGCGTCACTAGCATCTCTTCGTCTTTCTCACCCATTATCGGGTCGCTCCAAAGCGTCGGGTAGTCAGATGATGTTGGACCCTGATAGAACCAAATAAGAGTAATGGTGCAGTTTGGAGTCCCAATAGCTAGCCTAAAAAGGAATGGTGCAGACTCTCCGAGATAATGCACTGACCTGAGAGGTTGGATAGAATGCAAATCGAAGAATACGAGTATGAGGAGGAGAAGACTCTCTCAAACCTCGCAGATCTTTTTCTGAGTATTTCCGAGCAAATCCGAAAGGGTACTAGTCTCGAACTTCCCATGCCGACACTACAGGAAGGTGTCATCCAAGTCCCTCTTGGAGAACCTGTGGAAACAGGAATCGAGGTGACCCTCAGAAGGCGTTTTGTTCATGTCAACTTGTCCCTAGCATGGCGTCGTGAGAAGAAGCCTGAGATTGACAAGGAGGAACGAAAGGATGAGTGATGAACTCCTTGACAGAACAGCCATTCTGAAACAGCTGGAGGGAATACTGGAGATTCAGGTCAGAATCAGCGGCTACGTAGACAAGCGGCTCTGCCTGCAGTGCTACTCGGGCCCCGAGGTTGAATGGGAAACGAGGAGGAAACATGCCTTCAAAGATGTTAGAGGACTGGTTGACAAGTATGCCTTCTCCAAGATGATACCTCGAGACGAGTTCGGGATTCTCACTCTGTCAGTGACCTCCCATCTTCTGAACATTCAACACACGCTTCTCAGAGTGCTGGTCATGATCGACACAATCAGAGGTGAGTCATTCGATGACATCTTCATGGACTCCATGATGAACATCTCGTCAAAGGTCAATGAACAGATTGCTGAGTTGAAGAGGATGGTGAACTATCGGACAATCGGTGCAGAACAGGCTGAACAATCACTGGAAACAATCCTCCGCCTTGAGCGGGAGATAGACGAGGACAACATCGTGATCTGTCGTCAGATCTCGGTGGTGACAAAGGGAGAGTCTGATTTCAACTGCTACATGATGAGGAAGATAGTAGCAGAGCTGGAGCACATTTCTGACTATGCAAGAGAAGCGGCAGAGATCCTGTCGGAGATGTGATTGTCTGTGATGCAGGGCGAGGAGGTATCGACTTCAATCCTTGTTGTGATAGCTGGTATTCTCATCGTCGGTGTGGCCATCGCCAAGGCAGCAGAGAAGTACCGGGTCCCTCATCCAATTCCACTGGTCTTCACCGGCCTCCTCTTGGGCCGAATCGTTGTGATGATGGATCCCGCCATCGGCCTGATAGAGTTCACAGGCTTTGACTTCATAGCCCAGCTCACTCTGGCAACCGTGCTCTTCTACGCAGGCCTCACCCTGAACCTGCGTGAGCTTCGACTCTCTCTTGTCAACGTCATGCTTCTCGCCACAGCCGGGGTCATTGCCACCTCACTCATTGGAGGGTTCGCCATTGCCGCTGCTCTGCAACTGGGTATTGCAGCATTCCTGATTGGGGCCATCCTATCACCAACTGACCCCGCAGCTCTCTTCTCGGTGCTGGAGGCTGGAGGTGTACGGGTCAAGAGAAAGCTGTTCTCCATTCTAGAGGGAGAAGCTGTCTTCAACGACGCGACATCGGTCATCCTTGTCATCACCGTCTTTGTCCCCTTCGTCATCGGATCTCATCTACCCGACGCAGCAATCACCAATTGGTGGTTGATCATAGCCGAGTTCTCCGCCAGCATGGGACTCGGGGTCATTCTGGGGTTCGTTGTGGCCAACATAACAGGACGGGCTATTCTACGTGCCGAGGAGGACACAAGTGTTTCGATTCTGACAGTCACAACACCGTTCCTTGCTTATGGTCTTGGAGAGCTGATATCTCTAACAACTGGGTTTGAGATTCACCCCGGTGCGCTCGCCGCAGTCTTTGCAGGAATCTTCATGGCAAACGCCCGAAGAATCGGTATGCAACCACTTCCTCAACGTTCCATGAGAGGAGTGATGAAGAATGCGTCCTTCTTCTTTGAGATTGTTGTCTTCATACTTCTCGGCTACACATTGAGTGTACCACTGATAGCTGGGCATCCGGAAACCGAAACCATCTCTTTTCTCGTAGCCAACCCCGGAGTGGTGCAACTTGGACTCATCACGTCTATTCTGGTTATCCTAGTGGCCAGACCAATCTCCGTGTTCTTGGTGACTTCCGTGGACCGCAAGATGGGTTTCAAAGAGCGGATCTTTCTGAGTTGGGCGGGGGTCAAGGGGGTAGCGAGCGCAGCTCTGGCGGCCATCTCTGTTTCTGCAATCATACATGAGGCATCAACCTTGCCGGCAGGCCCCACCAAAGATGCATACATCAACTCAATCCTGACAGTGATTCCCAGCGTGTACGCCATTGTTTTCATCGTACTCACGGTCAGTCTCGTTGTACAGGGTCTCTCTACGTCTTGGTTGGCCGGCAAGCTGAACCTTGTGGAGGGACAGGACAGGGCAAAGGAGATCACCGTCCATCGTGATGCCACCAGGCAGGCACTCCTCAGGCTGGTCGACCTGTACACCGAGAGTCAGATCGACCCTGACATATACTCACTGCTCAAGTCGGAACTGGAAGAGGAGATATTCAGACTCGAGGACGAACTGAGACGGGTGGTCTCTGAACGCAGGGCAAGACTTCAGGAGCTGAGGACTCGAGAAGAGATATTCAAGGCAAAACTCGAGTTCTATCGCCGTCAGTTCGAGGAAGGTCGGATTGGAGAGGGAACCTATCAAGAGATCAGAAGCGAACTAGAGGCCCAGATTGAAGAGATCCTGAACAGAATCAAACATCAGATGGAAGGGCTACAGTCTGACTAGGACTCAAACGGGGCCTTCTTGTAGGCACTCGGAAGCCTGATCCTCGAGTTCCCAGAGAAAACATCTCGTAGAAGTTCGATGTGCTCATCAAGGTCCTTCAGTAACTTGTCCCGGGCTTGAGCCTCAATGTAGGGTTCGACCATCCAGACAGTCATGTAGTTGTTGACGACTCCAATGTCAATGGCCGCCTCCTCGAACTCTCGGAATATCGTCAGCTTCACGAGAAACTCTGACTCGTACATGTTGAGGATGTCGCGCACACTGAGCATCACAAGGTCCAAGAAACCCACGACATCATCAATTCGGTCGTTCTCATCCACAGCGCCTCTCATCGTTTCGGTGAGGGTCTGTATGGTTGATGCAGTGTGTTTGAGATTCTCAAAGAGGTGCATCAGTTTCGTGAACTCCCGGATTGAGGACTCGAGGGCGGGGACCAATCTGTCGTAGAGGTTAACGAGAAGAATTCCCTTGGTGTTTTCTCGGATGTTCTGGAATGACTCAAGACTTCCTAGAGGCCCGTCCAGGTGTTCAATCTGCATGATCGTGTTGGTCACAGCCTGAATGGACTTCACCGACTTTCGCTGGATGTTCGCCCATTTCTCGACGAACGTGTCCAAGCCCTCTCGGAGGTCATCAAGAGAATCTAGGTACTGTGACAATGAACACTCTACTCCAGTCATCACTTATTCTCAGTCCATATAACTGATTCTGCGGGGGCACAAAATGCGACTACGAGCACCATAGTGTCCATATCAATCTTCGTGGAGATTGAGCGGCCACGGATTGCCGCTAGATGGAGCATCTCTCCCAAGAAGAGGCAATCGTGACTGGGCGGCAGGTCTCAGACCCTAGACCAACTTCAGCAGATCAGATCGGGTGATGATGCCGCGCAGTCGCCCCTGCTCATGGACTAGGACTGCCTGATAGGTTTCAAAGAGAGGGATAATTGAGTCAACCGACGCGGCCTCGGTCACCATGGGAGCACCCTCATCATCCAACACTGCCTGGACGGAGATCTCGTGCAGGTCGTGACGCAAGTTTCGGATCACGTCGCGCTCTGTCACAATGCCAACGACTTGCAGCCCTCGCACCACGGGGAGTTGAGAGAACCCATTCAATTGCATGAGGGCCACGGCTTCAGACACCGTGCTTCGGGCATTGATGGTGATGGGATCTGGAGTCATGATGTCACTGACCGTGCGACTCTGTCGGCTCATGAGAACCTCGACGATCCGGTTGGCGACGGAGAGCTTCGGATCCAGAGAACCCCGTTCCAGCCTTGCTATGTACGACTGTGACACTCCGACCTCCAGGGCGAGGTCCGTCTGTGTCATGCCGACCTCATGTCTGAGTTTCTTCAGGCTCTCGGGACTCAGCTTCATCTGTATCGCCTACATGCCATATGGTAATACCCGATGATAAGAATATTACTGTCAGGAATCACCGAAGCGAACCTATAAAAGGTAAGCCCCCTGCGACGAGGGAAAAAACAGTTGATGAGTTGACAATTATGAATCTGAAAGTCACGCGCGGGGCAGGACCAAGTGTCGATCAGCTGCCCGTAGAGATTGTTGAGAGAAAAGGAAAGGGACATCCTGACACGCTGTGCGACAAGGCCGCGGAGGAACTGTCGGTCCGTCTCAGTGAGTACTACATGGAAGTCTTCGGACAAGTACAGCACCACAACGTGGACAAGGTCCTCCTGGTCGGAGGGCAGTCGAACTCCCGATTCGGTGGGGGCGATGTCATCGAGCCGATCTATATTCTGATGAGTGGTCGCGCTGTTGATGTGGTGGGAAAGGACTATGAGCGTCAAGTGCCGGTAGGCAAGTTCGCAGTGGAGCACACACGCGAATGGTTGAGCAAGGACCTCCCACATCTTGATGTGGCCAGTGATGTCATCATCGACTACAAGATCAGAGCAGGGTCGACTGACCTCGTCGGCAACTTCGATCTTGAGACCGGAGTTCCAAGGGCCAACGACACCAGTTTCGGTGTGGGTTACGCACCATTCTCGCCCACCGAGCTCATCACTCTTGAGTCAGAACATCTGCTCAACAGTGAGAAGGTGAAGAAGAAGTGGCCACAGATTGGTGAAGACATCAAGATAATGAGCACGCGAATAGACAACAAGATTCACGTGCAGGTGGCGGCTGCAATCATCTCAAGTGAGACCAAGGACAAGAGCGAGTATGCCAACGTGATGCAGGGCATTCGAGACCTGGTGTCAGACTTGGCGGTGAAGATCACAGACATTGAAGTGGATGTCAGTGTGAACACAGCAGACAGTCCAGAAGACGACCTCTTCTACTTGACAGTGACAGGCACCTCGGCAGAGCATGGTGACGATGGACAGGTGGGCAGAGGGAACCGAGCCAACGGTCTCATCACACCGTACCGCCCGATGACCCTTGAGGCCGCTGCAGGCAAGAACCCCGTGTCACACGTGGGAAAGACATACAACGTGGCTGCACGGGAGATAGTTGAGCGAGTACACAAGGAACATCCAGACCTCTCGCAGGTATACTGTTACCTCGTTAGCCAGATTGGCGCTCCTATCACTGAGCCAAAGGCGGTCAACGTCGAGATCTATGGCGACTGCGACCTAGACAAGGTTCGAGGCTCTGTTGAGTCAATCACCGAAGAGGTCATCGCGAAGTTGCCTAGAGTCTGGGAAGGTTTCGTGAAGAGACAGTACCAGCTGTGGTAGATAGAAGAGTACACGAGTGGGGTCTCGAAGCCCCGCTCTACATTCCTTTTTCTTTCTTGGCTCAATGAGAAGAGAGCGGATAGCAGGACACTGGTCAGGTGTCCTGCCGTCTAGAGTCTACTTGCCAAGTCCGATTGACTTCATGAAGGCATCGCTGTTGGGCTCTCGACCAAGAAACTCCCGTACCATCAGGTCAGGATCTCTGCTTCCGCCAGGTGCTAGAATCTTGCGTCTGTACTCTGAGCCGGTAGACCCGTTCATGATGCCGGTCTCTTCGAACCTAGTGAACAGGTCCTCAGCATAGACCTTGGACCACATGTAACTGTAGTACCCGGCGGAGTACCCGCCCATCAGATGGCCGAAGCTAGCATCTGGAGTGACCTCCTCATCATATCGAAAGCCCGTGATCTCTTCGAACAACTTGAGAAACGTGGAGGTCGTATCTTCAGTGGGCTCTGTGTGATAGACCATATCAATGAGAGCATAGAATATCTGCCTCAAGGAGAGTATGCCGATGTCCAAGAGCTTGGCATCAACCATCCTCTTGAGTAGGTCTGCCGGCAGCTTCTTGTCAGGGTCCTCGTAGTGCCCTGAGATAACGCGCAGTACTTCCTCATTCCAAGCCCAGTTCTCCAACATCTGGGAGGGGGTCTCAATAAAGTCCGGGAGTACTGAACCTAGGCCGAATCGGGCATAGTGAGCCTCGTTAGATATGACATGCATCAGATGCCCGAACTCATGAAAGAACGTGACAACCTCATCATGTGCCAAGAGGGAGGGCTCAGCCTCTGTGGGTTTTCGGAAGTTGGCGACCATGGATGTGCATGGCAGAAGGACCTTCCTGTCTTTCACGCGCCGTTCAAGGATGGGGAACACAGCATAGTGTTTGAACTTCCCATCGCGCGGGAACAGATCGAGGTTGAACACGCCCATCAGTTTCCCGTCCTCCTTATCGAAGACCTCGAACTGCCGCACGTCCTCGTGCCAGACATCCGGATTCTCGACCTCTTTAAACTCCAGATTGAGGACTGTCTGATAGACATTGAGGACTCCTTCGACAACGCGCTCCATCGGGAAGTACTTCTTTACCTCATTCTGATCAACAGAGTATTTCTCTCGCATCATCATCTGGTGGTAGTAGAAGAGGTCGTAGATCTCAATTCTGACTTCCTCTATCGGGATGTCGAGTTCCTTCGCCTTGAGTTCTTTGAGATGGCGCATCTCTTTCTCGCTGAGGGGAGTCAGCTTGTCCTTCAGGTCGTAGAGAAAGTCGAAGACACGCTTAGGTGTCTTGGCCATCTTGCGACTGATCTCATACTCAGCGTAGTTATTGAATCCGAGCATCTTGGCCTGCCTGTCGCGTAGAGCAAGAGTGTCAGCAAGTCTCCGACTGTTCTCCTTGCCCCCACGGCGAGCCATGGCCACCACCATTCGCTTCCTGGTGTCAGGGTTCTTCGCATACCGCGTCACGGGCATGGATATGGGATAGTCCATGGGAAGAAGGTATCGACCCTTCTCATCCGTCTCCAGCTCCTGATAGATTGGAGGTGGCACGCCCTCCAGCTCTTCCTCCGTACAAGGTATCTTCGTTGTGATCTCGTTGAGAACACGGGCGAACTCGGATTCGAGCACGGTGATGTTGTTTGCAATCTCGAGAAACTCCATCCTCTCGCTCTCTTCGAGGGCTGCACCTCTGTGACGGAACTCCCTCAGTATCTTGTCCAGTAACACCTGCTCCTCTGAGCCGAGAGAGTCGGCCACAGCTTCAAGTCGGGCGATCACCTCGTACACATCGTTGCGTCCCCACACCTTATTTGAGAACTTGAGCGCCTCTTTCTCTGCCTCGTCAGCCGCATCTCGTTGGGCCTTGTCAGTCGAAACATACTTGATGAAACTCAATGGAGAACACGCTTCAGAGACCTCGGCCATGGTCTCTTCAAAATCGAGCAAGGTCTGAAGGCTCTCTCGGCCTTTGGGGGTCCTGGCAATCTCATCCAAGGCTTGTTCGGCCTTTCTTATTGATTCCTCCGTGATTGACCGTATCTTCTCGGGGGCAACCGACCAGTCAATACTGCGGACTATTCCTTCCTCCGACATGACTGAGGCTCAAGGGTGTCGGTATATAAGAGCAACTCTCAAGGCGACTGGACCTTTCCCTGCCTGTCGGGCCGCTCTCGACTCGACAGTGAATGTGTCACTAGTCCGCGGTGACATGTTTTTTAAGTACTCAAGTATAGACGCTCTTAGGTCAACCCCCCAAGAAGTCATGCCGAGGGGTTGCTAAAGCATTTCAGGAGAATCCGAAGTTGGGCAAAGTCACTGACCCTATCGCGAAGCGTATCAGAAAGAAAGCTGCCAAAGACATCAAAGGTGGCTTCTTTGGTAAAGTCACCCACTATATTCCAGGCTGGCACGGTTACCAGGAGAAAGAGGAACGGCGCGCCGCCGATAAGGTCCTGCGCGAGTTTCTGGCGGACCAGCTCAGACTTGTCAAGCAGGATCTTGAGAAGTTGCAGATGATGGTTGTTGACTATGAGCTGACCAAGACCTGGGAGACCTTTGATAGGATGCTGGCTCTCACCGACAAGATCGAGTCTGCCATTCGATATGCGGACTACGGGTACGCAGCATGGGGCTCCAAGGAGAAGATCAACGAGAAGGAACTCGACAGGATGTACGAGTTCGATGCGATCATCATCGATGACATTGGAGCCATCAATGATGTTGTTGAGGAGTTTCAGGACCAGATGAACCAAGGCAAGTTCGATGAGGCCTGGAACTACACTTACCGCATGTGGACCATCATGCAGCGCCTCGAAGAGAAGTGGAATCAGCGCGAGGGCTTCATGAAGGGTTACCAAGAGTAGATGATCAGTTTCATTCCGGGGCGCTTGCTCCGGAATCCTGCTTTTTTCTTTTCACTGCCTATCGTGAGCAGTCTGACCGGACAAGTGTGTATCAGACAAGGAGTGTGACCGTATGCAACAAGGAATCATCGGACTGACAATTGCCTTCCAGTTCTTCCTCTTCGTCGGTTACATGTTCTACCTGCTCTTCAGGATCTACGCGGAGGAGGACTCGCCTATCGCTCATGTCATACACCGCAGCGCTACTCGCACTGCTGACATCAGGTATAGTCCATGTGGTTCTAGCAACGACATACGTCGCGCCCGCGAGTGACGCAATCGCAGAACTCCTGTTCGTAACAGCCGACTTGGGGGCCCTTGTCGGCCTAGCCTGTGATCTGGGGAGGGCCAGGAGATACAGTGTTCCGGGTCAGGAGCCGTCATTGTCGGACATAGATCAGTAGGTCTCGCTGAGGGTCGGTCCACGATACGACTCAAACCAAGTGTGGTCACGTGCAATGGCCTCCTCCACGTTCAGCACCCTGTACACCAATGACGGGGAGTCTTGCATCTCGACCAGAACGAAGGTCGCCGCGGCCTCAACTCGCTCATCCCGCAACAGACGCTCAACCATGGAACTTGCCCTCTCAGGAGTCATGAACTCTGACGGATCGTTTGCGGCCTCCAGGATGTCCCAGAGCCGCTCCAGCACAAAGAAGATGACACCGTGTCCATAGAAAGCATCGCTCATCTGGTTCGCCGCAATCTCGGCTGCACAGAGATCCCAGCTCAATGTCCAGCGGTCCAGGATGTCGAAGAGTGTCGTCTTCATCTCGGTTGAAGTCTCAGCGAAACCTTTCAATCTTTCGCGGCTTCGTGTGCTCCAGCCCCAGATCATTTATCGCACGAAGGATTAGATTCTTGCTCAGGAGCTGGTCACAGTTCGTGCAAGAGAAGTGGTCCGGCCCGTGCCACTCTACAGCCTTGTGGAAGTCAATCGATGCCCCGCAGCGGGGACAGAGAATACCGTGACTCATCGTGGATGAAAGAAACCTGCGAGTCAGTGACTCGAATACAACGGAGGACGGGGCGATGTCAGCCCTCGTGTCATGGACGTGCTCTCTCAACAAAGTCACCTTTTGCCTAGTGTGGTGGGTCTCAATCTATAAGAGCGAGCAATACGCCAGCCCTTCGGCACGATGGAGAAGAACTCTGCCAGAAAAATAAGGAGAGAGGGGTGGGAGGGGTCCTCACCACCCGTTTCTCAAAGAATCTACTGACTGTACTTCTCGGCAATCTTGCCCATCCCATAGATGAACAGGATGAGCATGAGGATTGCACCAAGATTCGACAGACCGAGGGCAAAGAGACCGCTGAAGAACTCAATCGATGAAGAGCCAAATGTCACGACAGACCATGGATTGGTTGCGGCGACACCAAATGGCAGTGAGATGTAGCTAGTGGCATTGAAGACGATACCGAATAGGAAGATCAATACCATCAGCATGTAGAAGATCTTCGCCAGGTCTCCGAAGAACTCCCCAGCCCTTCCAGGAATGTACATCTTGAAGAGTTTGAATAGGCCATAGACCATCAGCACAACCGCAAAGGCAATCATTATGCCACCACCCATGAAGATGAACTGGGGCATAACGTGGTTCATGCTGTTGGTTCCAATGAACGCATCAAGATTCCATCCCGCAAAGAATCCCACTGCAAGAGTCAGGAAGAGTCCCTTCAAGAAGTGGAAGAGATTCTTCACAAGATCCCAGTTGCCCACCCGATTCTCCAAGAATGGAGCCAGGAAAAACAGGACTCCAGTCAGGAGGACCAATGTTGCGGATATCTGCTGGGATGTAGTGTCGATGGCAGCGTAGGGAGCCATGAACCAGATGATTGAGTTCAGAATCAGCCCAAGCCCAAGGCAGATCCATGACATGTTCTCTTTCTCAATTGCGTAGTACATGGGGAACAACAGGCCCAGCACCAGCGAGAAATAGTAGACCCACACTAGTATGGGACCCATTGCTGCCAGTGCTGAGGACAGGTATGTCCATGGCAGATAGATAAGGAAGAAGATTGCCAACGCAATAGAAGAAAGGTATTGAATTAGTGTCTTGAAATCATATTCCATACTAAATTCTACCTCACTTTCCCGTGACCTTTACAGGTCAGATATGTAGTGAAAAACATGTGCACGGTCAGTTAAATGGATATTGGCTCTGAGACTGGGAGGCGCCAACAACAAGAAAGGCGGACTCAGAGCCGCTCAGTGGTCCTCCCTGAGCGTATACGCCACACTCCGGGCGACAAAGCCATAGAGTAGGGAGAATGAGAACAATCCGATGACAGTCAGGATGATGGCCGTGGTGAGGGGAGAGGCCATCGCGTAAGCAAAGAAGACAGTCTGGACTAACCCAAGAACCCCCAGAACCAGAGTCAGTACTGCCCCGTGAGACAAGTGACCATGAAAACCGCCACGGACATTGGTGTCCCAGATTACCCCTGTGAGCAACCAGTTCAATGCACCCATCAACACGAAGGCCGCGACCATGATGAAGAGGTAGATGATTGCGGGAACAGTGAAGCTAGAGGGGAGTAAGGCATCGCTGCTCATCCAGGCGGACATAAGATACATCAATCCACAATACAGGATTCCATGAAAGAAGAATCTGTTGAAGCTGTCGAGGACTGAGGATCCGTCAAGAATCGATCTGTGTTTGACCTCGCTTTCGTTCATCAAGACAACTACCACCAGTGTCAGCGTCTTATTGAGATCAATTAAGCCTTCGCCAAGAGAAACGCCTCCGAAGGCATGCACCAGAGATTTCAAGAGAGATCGTCATGCAAAGAACCGGGTCTCGAACTGGTAGAGGACCCAGACAGATAAGACCAAGAACAATGACGCCAGCACCAATGCCAGCGTGCGGTCGATTCGATTTCTCAACGCCAGAAAGGCGACCCACGCAGATAACATGATGCGGGGTGCGGCGATTCCAGAGATGCCCTCCATACTAAGAGTAACCCACATGAAGAAGATGCCGTAGATTGCCAGGAACTCATCATCTCTTAAGAGGGAGAGCGTGAGAACCAAGAAAGGAATCGTGAACATGTAGTGTTCCACGACCAGGCTCATCGGCTCAACCGTCGGGTTGACCGTAGTGAAGAAGCCTTCGAAGAACCATCTGAACTGATCTATGGGTGTGCTGAGTTTGTCACCGAAGAACATGTGAGAATCAAAAGTCACCATGAAGTTTCCAGTGACAGACCAGAAATATGCGAAGAGTGCACACACGCTGACCACGGGCATCACAAACCACAGGAGCTGTGAGTTGAAGGCTCTCCGGAAAGAGTGCTCTGTCCGATACTTGTCAATCATCTTCACAAGCTCGATCACTCCGTAGATTACAAGGAGAAGACCTGCGATGTATCGTGTGAGGATGGCTAGAGAAGTGAGTAGAGCACAAGGAAAGTACCTCTCCTGTTTGAAGTAGTACCAAGACCATAACGCGAACATGAGGTATGGAGCCTCAGAGTATGCCACAGTACAATAGACAAGTAGAGTTGGGAAGAGTGCAAAGACCAGTGTCAGAAGACAGGCCTTCTCATAGTCCACATAGAGTCGGGCCACCTTGTAGAATGCAAACATGGCGATAAAGTGAGAGACGTTTGAAACGATGACGCCCGAGAGATACAAGTCTCCGACCATCACGTTGACTGAGGCGACCATTACAGGGTAGACGGGAGCAAAGGCGTACAGCACGTGATTGAGAACACCGGTTGGGTACCCGTTGCGTGCTATCTCTATGAAGTGCTGGGAGTCCCACTGATTGGCCAGTCCCAAAATGAGATCTGACGTGGCATCCAGGTCTCCGGGAGCATAGGGATTGTACCTCAGGTCACGAATGAGGCCCGCCTCGATCATCCACTCCAATGAATAGAGCAGCAGGATCTTTCCGATGACCACGACCAAGAACACAGCCACGAGAAGCCAGGGAACTCGCGATTGTGTCATCCTCACGCGGGCACCCTGAGCTCTCATGACCAAGAGCGACCACCATGAGTGCTCATTGGAATCGGCCATGTCCTGCGCGGACTCGTCACATTCTTCTGAAGCCATATTCGCTCCCTCAACCAGTCCGAATGAGAGATTCGCTCGACTTCTATAAGTAAATGTCTTTCCCAACGAGCAAGCACGTTCACCGGTGTGAGTTAAATAGTGGATTGCAGAGCGGATTTGTGGTGCGTGTGAGTGTATCAGAGATACTCGACAAACCCGGACAACGCGACCGAGAATGTTTCCTCTGACAGTCCATCTCTGTCCTTTCTCACAGAAGCCAAAGAGATGACCGAAGTCTTGCGGCAATATGTGCGGGGCAACTGCAGCCGCCAGACCCTTCTTGAAAGGCAGCAGGCGATGAGTGGGGCTCTGGACTCATTGTGGTCAGATGTGGAGTCAGGAAGTATCAGTGTCGGTTCAGTTGCTCTTCTCAGAACTCTCAAGACCCTGTCGTGTCCCGAGATTGCACGACGACTGGGAGAACCAGACATCGACCACAACAGAGTCATGCGTGACCTGCAACTGCTCATCAACTCCTTTCAGTATATCATCAAGCCCAAGAGAGTCGTGTGACTCGGAGGACAAGACTGAATACGTGAGGTCGCGTGTTTCGAACCATCATGAGAATCACGATGCTTGGCACTGGGACCTCCATGCCTGATTCTACCCGAGTGCAGTCAGGGGCACTGGTCGAAACGCAGAGTCAACGAGTCCTGGTCGATATCGGCTCAGGAGTCCTCCATAGGCTCGCTCAGATCGACTTCAACTTCACTTCTCTGGATGCCGTGTTCATCACACACTTCCACGTTGACCACTGCTCGGACTTCATGACCCTGCTCCAGACACTATGGATGTCAGGGTTCGACAAGGCCCTGAGTGTCTACGGACCACCCATGATCGAGGACTGGTTGCAGGCATTGAGGGACAGTGCATTCCCGTATTTGGCGGCGAAGATAGAACTCAGAGTGCACCCTCTGTCAATTGGAGAAACCGTTGTTTCTGGAGACCTCAAGGTGACCAACACGGAGACCCTCCACGGCACGATGGACACACGGGCTCTGCGGATCGAGGACGATGACTCCGTGGCTCTATTCTCCTCAGACACTGCCCCCTCGCAGAGAGTGATCGACCTCGCGCGAGGAGCTGACATCCTGATCCATGAATGCAACTGGCTTGATGGCCCACACCCTGAAGGAGTACACACGAGCCCGGGAGAACTGGCCAGAATAGTCCAAGAGGTCGCTCCACGCCTGCTGGCTCTCACACACGTCTCCCCTGAGGTTGTCGCAGACAGGGACTCCGTACTCCAACAGATCTCTGCTGAGACTGACGCTCGCGTCGTGATGTCTGAGGACTTGATGCAACTCTAAGATCACTTCATGTGGGCCCGTACATCCGCTTGATGTTTGCCAGGCCGAAAATCCCGCCCATGATAAAGAGAGGAGTCCACGAGGTGAGGTCAGCAAACTCAGGCCAGATCAGGGGTGGGGAGCCCCTTGAAAGCATGAGACCATTTACTACAAGGATGATGAAGAAGGTGAGGGAGTACCCAACATTCACTACCGCCGCCTGCTTGGCGAACTTGTAGTCGTAGGTCGCGACGATGTGACGAGTGTCCCTGATGAGGACTATCACAAAGTAGGTCATGAGGACTATCACCGCCGGGTAACCGAACAGATAGAAGAGACCAAAGGTCACCGTGATGACTATCGTGTAGTAGACATAGTTGACGAGAGGATTGAAGTGGCGCCCGGGCGGACGGGTCGGCTTCTTCTGCTCAGAACTCTCGTCACTCATGTCCATTCGTCCTCAATGACAACAATGGGAAATACTCGTAGCCTCTGCTAATAACTGCGAGGCTACCAGCAAAAGCTCAGGCGAAATCTACCATGTCAATGTTTAAAACCTATGAATTCTGTATCTCACTCAGAACTCGAAAACAAAACGAGTGGATTAACTATGGCAGACGCAATAGAATGGACTAACGCTAGCCCAGAGCACATCGTCTGGCGTTATCCCGACAATCGAATCAATTGGGGTTCCCAGCTCATCGTCATGGAGAATCAAGCAGCCATCTTCTACCGTGATGGCAAGGCCTTGGACACATTTCTTGCAGGTCGCCACAAGCTTACCACCAGCAGCATGCCGGGTCTTGTGGGTTGGTTGCAGAAGAAGGTGAAAGGTGACGTATTTGAAGCAACATGTGTCTTCATCTCGCGTTCACAGTTCCAGGGCAAGTTTGGAGGTAGAGGTCAGACTTCAGACCTTGCGCCACTCATGTTCCACGGCAACTTCTGGTTCCGCGTGAAGGAACCGAACATCTTTGTTCAGGAAGTTGTCGGCAACCAGAATGCCTTCAGCACGAAGAAGGTCAACGACTATCTGCGATCGTTCATGAACGAACGCATCATTGACGAATTCGCCCATTACGATCTGCAGGCTGTCTTCACCCAACTTGATGAGACCTCCCTGAAGGTCAAGACCAAGGTACGTATGAACTTCGAGAGAATCGGGCTCGAGCTTGTTGACCTGAAGTTCGAAGGGCTCGATACCACAGAGAAGTATCGCGAGCGCCTCTTCTGGCTCAAGACTGGTGGTGTCAGTGGTCAGCAGGTCATGGGTGCAGAGACAGTCAAGTCATCCGCCGAGTCACTGGGGAAGAGTTCCGGAGCTGGCTTCGGTGCGGGCATGGGCTTCATGGGGGCCGCTGCTGGAATGATGCAGGGCGGACAGCAACAGGGTGGGGGTTCAGCCCCTGCAGGAGCAAAGTTCTGTCCCAATTGTGGAACACAGCTCAACGGAGCCAAGTTCTGCCCCAACTGCGGAACCAAGATAGGATAGTGTAGAACATGGACGGTCGTTTGCACCGTCCATCCTACTTCTTTTTGTCAAGGCCGGATCACATCTACTGACGTGAGAGAGGGACAAGGATTGACCAAACTCACCACGGAGAGACAGCGTGATGAGATAGGCCAATTAGACAGATTGAGTATCAGTATGTTGGTACAAATTGTATAGAACAGCACATTGGATTGAACCGTTCTAGCAGTTTGTGCCGACAACACATTGGGATGCAGCACATTAGAACCCTCGGTCGAGATAGAAAGACCCAGAGACAGGAGCCATCGGGCAAGGGTTATGGATCTTGTCCACAGGATTACAGACCCGTCGCCCTTGACATTGACACTACGAGACAGGTGGAGAGCCAGACTCATCATAGGTCTGGGCATCATCGCCACCCCCCATCTTTGTCATAGTGCAGAACACGCCTTTTTTCGACGCGTCACGCTATCCTTCGTTCTATGTCATTGCACTCATGCTGCTCGTGGCGATGGTCCTGGCCAAGACGAACCATCTCAGGGGCGCCAGACTCATGATTCTCGCACCGCTCGTGGCGTTCCCTTACGTCACACTGCTAATCAACAACGGATGGAATGAGTTGTACGTCATGTCCCACATCCTGTGGATTATGCTGACCGTCCTATTGGGCAATTACCTACTCGACATCAAAGCTGAGATGACTCTTCTATTCTCTATCACACTGGCCTTTCTCTTCACACTCACATTCCACCCCAATGTGAAGGCCGAGAAACTGGGGGCCACCATATACTTGATGCGTGGCACACTACTCCTCATAACAGTGGGTTACGCGGCTCGGCAGTACTTCAACGAGAAACTTATGCAGAGAGAGAAAGACCTCCTCGCCCAACAGAGGGAAACAGAATTGTACATCTCCATAGTGGGCTGCTGGCGAGGGACGGGGTCAGGGTCTCTATATTGTCAGGCGCATTCTGGAATTATGCGACGGCTCAATACAACTGATTGACGACTCCGAGCACAAGGGGTGCGCCTTTCAGATAGTCATGCCCAAGAATCCCTAGTCTGTAGTCGGTTGCGGTTGCAGGACGGAAACAAGGGAGCGTCACTATTCTCGCAGTGGGTCCAATCTTCTGGACACAGCCAGTCCAACCCCTGCGAGGACCACAACACTCACAGGGATGACGTACCAGAGCTGAGGTTCTTCCACTGAATCCGAAACGAGAGGGTCGGTCCCACGGGCAAACTCCTCCGCATTCGTCCATCCGTCACCATCAGGGTCCTCCTCCGCGTCATTGACCAATGGATCCAGACCGTACTCGATCTCCCAGGAATCGGGGAGTGTATCAGAGTCGGAGTCTGGGTCACGGGGATTGAGGGAGTATTCATACTCGGCGAGATTCGTGAGACCATCCCCATCAAGGTCGGACTGAGCATCGTTGGCGTCAATGGGGTTCAACCCATTCTCAACCTCCCAGAGGTCCGGGAGACCATCCTGGTCTGTGTCAGCACTGGACGGGTCAGTTCCGAGAATGATCTCTTCCGCATTGCTGATACCGTCATTGTCGTCATCAGTGTGGAAGAGTGCAGTGTCCAACCAGTACTCCTTGCTATCAAGGACACCATTTCCGTCTGCATCGGAGTCATACTCTATCTCGAGGTCCACACCAATCGTCTGTTGTGCGTGATTGTTGATGACCACAGTGTAGAGGCCGGGAGTGGACACGGAAGTGCTTAGTACGCGAACCATATTCCAGGGGGAGGTCTCATTGTGGGGGGCAGTGTCCACCATAATCCCGTCGGGGTTGTACACCGAGAAGGTCGCTCCGCCGCCGTACCATCGAGCACTGATGTTGATCCGCGTGGGTGCTGTGATGGCCACACTATACTCAGTTGCGAAGGCAGGGCTGATGTAGGTCTCGTCCTCGATGTGGTTAATGTGGCCGTATGCACGGCTCATGGTGAAGGCCATGCTCGCAGCGATGTATCCAGTGATGTCACGGGCCAGTGCATAGTTGTATCTACTGTAATCCCAAGTGTCGGCTGGAGTGTGATACGCAGTATCCCAGTTGACTCTAGACTCAAACACACACAGAATACGATGGTAGTCACTTGTGACGAACTGGTAGCTGTCAGCAGACTCCCAGTAGTCAAAGCCCACAGAGGACATCCGCGTCACAGTGTCAATACCGTAGAGGGTACCCATCATCTCTGCGAGATCAGCCCAGTACTCTCCTACCTGATAGGGTTGTCCATCGAGGTATGAGAAGATGACACGGTTGTCAGCAGTCATGCCACCCCTGTCATAAAGGATCGTGTCGATGTTGTAGAGAGCCATGATCTCCTTATCGTTATTCCTGAAACTGGTAGCCACTTCACGGGCACCCTGCATGGCCCCCTGTGCGTCATGCCCATTCAGTGCGACGAAGACTATGTCAAGAGGCCACTCGTACTCAGACATCACACGGGCCAACTCAAGAATAGCGGCGATTCCGGATGCATCACCGTTGGCCCCCGGCGAGTCCTCTACAGAGTCGTAGTGTGCAGTGATCACGAAGGCAGGATGATCTCCGGGCAGGTATCCGGGGAGCGTGGCGATGATATTGTCATAGTGACCCAGCAGTTCGATCTGAAGCCGGTCACCGCTCAAGGAGTCGAGTTCCTCCAGTATCCAGTCTCGAGCTGCGGCATTTGGACCGCGAATACTCGAGTAGTCCATGATGTACCTCGACCCATTCTCGGTCAGTTTGATGACATGTTGCATGTAGATCTCTTGCGAGATTGCAGAGTAGACCTCCTGGGCGAGATTGACACCATAGACACGATTGCTCACACCTTCGACAATCATGGGGGTCTTTCCATCTGGTTCAGGCGATAGAGTATAGGCTAGAACGGGAGTGAAGATGACTACAATTAACAAGAAGCCCAGAACCAAATGCTCTCTCATGATTCCAGCCCATTAGGACTCCCAAAATAAGGTTGGCGTACGCGCAATCTCACAGTTGTGAACCGAGACGAGCCTATTATATGGGACCGAGGCAAGGGCCCGAAACAATGAACACCAGGTCACGAGCTTTGAGGAAGAGCATGGGTTCATTCTATACGCCGTCACACTTGGCAGAACAGATAGCAGAAGAGGTTCTGAACCTGTGGCTACTTCAGCACGTTGACCGGACGCGTTCAGAGAGTAGCGTCTTATCAACGGCCCTTGGTCCACTCAGAAGAGAGACCATCGACCTCCTCAGAAACATCAGGGTATTGGACCCGGCAGTCGGCGACGGGGCATTCCTTCTCTCAACAGCGAACTGGCTGGAGAACACCCTTGTGAGTCTTGGTGACACACGCTCACAGACTGATATGAAACAGGAGATCGTCTCTGAGAACCTCTACGGGGTCGATATCGATGGGACTGCAGTGAACGCCTGCAGGCGCAATCTGGCAGACTGGGCCGGACCACCAAACGCATCGATGGAGGGCATGAACATCGTCCATGGTAACAGCCTCGTGAACTTTGACTGGGACCATCAGTTCGATGTGGTCCTGGGAAATCCTCCCTATGGCAACATCCTGACAGAACAGGAGCGCGCCTACATCGTTGAGCATTATCCAACGAGCGTGGGAGGCGGAAGAAGTGGCACATGGAACTCGGCTGCTCACTTTATTGTCAGGTCATCGATGTTTCTCCATCTTCAAGGTATGCTGGGTTTTCTCGTGCCCAACAGCATACTCAGAGTGGGACAGTTCAAGAGGACGCGTGAGTTCATTCTGCAGAAGTTGGGGCTGGTGAAGATTGTGGATGAGGGAAGCCCCTTTGATGATGTGACACTCGAGATGGTGACCCTCATATGTCGTGCGTCACCGGCGGGGATAGAACCTGAGGTCATTGTGGAATCAAGGCGCCAGAACAGGACATTGCACAACAGAGTCAACAGAGACATTCTTGCCTCGGGAAGACTGTTCCCAATCTATCACGATGCCATCCATGCCGAGCTCTTGAGGAGAGGGAAGAGGACCATGCTCCGTGCCAGTCGCGGAAGAGACATTCCGAAGGACCATATCAGCAGGACACAGACTGACAGGTTCAGGACACCTTTCATCACAAGTGGGAGGAGTGTCAAGCGCTTCCGGATCGATGAGAGATACTTACTGTATGCCGATGACTGGTACATGCAGGACTCTGGACTGCTCGAGTCCTGTGAAACCGAGATACTTGTCGCGACCAAGAACTACCGGTTTCCCAGGTGTGTGGTGAAGCCGAAGGGAGTTATTCACGGGGGAGGAATTGTGCGGATAGAGATAAGAGATGAGAACATCAACATGCGAGCAGTGGGTCTGATCCTCAACTCGAGACTCATGCAGCATGTGTGCACAAGATACCTGACCAACTACTCTCAACTCACGACTTGCCTGAACACAGGAATCATGGAGGACATCCCGATTGCCGTTCCGAAGGACCAAGAGACCTTCGCATCACTGTTCGGAATACTTAAGAGAATTCACTCGGCAGGCGGCCCAAGACGTGAACAGGAGTTGTTCGAGACCCTTGGCAACGCCCTCGTATACGAACTCTATTTCGGCAATGGACAACTCGAGGAGTCCCTGATGAGGAATGGGCTCATCGTCGGCGCCAACAATGACCTCACGTCAGTGGCAAGAACCCTTGAGAGCCGTGACATTCGTCAGATGATCGACAACGTCTATGCCCTGCCGCAAGTGGCCGAGATTGAGTCGCGACTGATGGCGGACATGGAAACAGGCCTTTCGTAGATGCAGATGCTTATATATAACAGACAATGACTTGGCCGAGAGATTGGTCAGAATGGTCGAAGAGGACAAAAGGCCAGACGAGATAGCTGAGGAGTTAATCGACGCCATTGATGAGGAGGCAGACCAAGACTACGTCAAAGATGGGCTCACGCCGAAGGAGAAAGAGGTCCATACAAAGCGAGCCGAAGAGCGCGCGAGAAAGGCACAGGAACTGAGGAAGCAGCTCCGCAAGAGACAGCTTGGAATCCTCAGGTACCGATGGCCTGCCATCATTCTCATCATGGGAGGTCTGCTTGCGATACTCAGCGAGTTCCTCCAAGTGATGACGAGGGATGAGTTCGTTCCTGCAGATGTTGGGTTCTACAACTTCATAGAGGCGTTTTCAAGAACCCTTGAGAGCGGTTCGTTCGGAGCCATCTATCTGTTCCCCATTGTCGCAGGTGTGTTGATGATCATCTTGAGCTTCTTTGCGTACACCAACCCAAAGGCCACCTGGCTGTCTCTGGTCCCCGCCCTGCTCATGGCCATGTCTGGAGGCACCGTGTACTTCCTCATTACATTCGCAGTGACAGCTCAACCTGACCTGACAGGTCACATCTATGGCACATCTGTTCCAATCTTGATGTTCATCGTGGCCCTTCTGTGTTTGATTGCAGTGTGGATGCGGGAGAAGGAATGATCAGTCGCTGAGAAACTCGTCAAGCCGGCCTTCCTTCTCAAGGCTCTCCATCCAGTCGATGCGTATCGGGTCACCAGGGTCTCGCATGATTGACTCGATCATATCCACCGTCTGAGCAGAGGTCAGATTGGTCGTGTCAATCTCGAAGACCTTCTTCTCACCAAAGGAATCAAGGGCATCAAGCTGACACACTCCAAGAACCTCGGCCTCAACATTCTCCAACACCTTGCTCTCGGCATACCCACGCTTCTCAAGTCGCGTTTTCAGTTCATCAGGGTGTGTCCTCAGGAGGAAGACCCACTCGACCGACGGATTGGGTACCAAGTCGATGTAATGACCTTCAATCAGAATCCTCTTGCCCTTCTCGTCTTCCACGACATCAATGATGGCCTCGACAAGACAGTCTTCGTCAATGATGCCAGTGTCGCGGGCCTTGTCCTCATCTGTGACGCATCCTGCCGAGTCGGCCATTTCTCCTAGAGAGAAGACCTCAACACCAAGCCGAGCCCCCAGTGCCTTTGCGACAATCGTCTTTCCAGTTCCAGGTGTTCCGCCAATGAGAATAGCAGACATGACTCTGGCTGAGCCAAAGGAGCAGATAAGGATTCAGAAGAGTGCGTTTCAATCGGGTATGCAGGGGACTCACACCGTTGCATAACCCATAAAAGACGGTCTCAGAGTGGATGGAATCGCAGAGCTGAAGAAGTGAATTGACTCATGACACAGACTTACACTGTCAGACAGTTCGTTCCTGAAGACATCAAGGCAGTCGTTGGCATCAACCAGCAGTGCCTCCCTGAGAACTACCCGGAGCAGTTCTTCTTAGGTCTGCACTACCACGCACCCAAGGCATTCTTCGTTGCCGAAGACGATGGAGGACAAGTTGTCGGTTATATCATGTGTCGCATAGAGAGAGGTCTCTCAGGGTTTGGCCGTCTCCCGACCAAGAAGGGGCACATCGTGTCAGTGGCCGTACTGGATCACAAGAGGAACATGGGCATCGGCACGGAGCTGATCACCTCCGCAATCCGAGGCATGACAGAGTACGGTGCTGGAGAGTTCTTCCTTGAAGTGAGGAAGAGCAACGAGGCCGCGTTGGCCATCTACGAGAAACTCGGTTTTTCTGTCAAGAGGGTCCTCAGAGGCTACTACAGAGACGGAGAGGATGCGTACCTCATGGCGAAGAGGGCTGACGGAAAGCCCATAGGCGGTTCAGGAAATGAGTAGGCCCATCGAGGTTCCCCTTGCCCCCGAGTGTTCTGCATGCATAGTGAGCAGCCTAAAGACCATGATACCACTCCTGACCGCTGAGCCCAACGAGCAGTTTGAGATGTTCAGGCTTGCCTACAAGAGGATCTCTGAGGGCTATGACAAGGGACTGACCCCGGTTGTTCTCTCGATATCACTGTACCAAGAACTCTACACACGCGCCGGTGTTGAGGACCCCTACAAACAGATCAAGTATGAGAGCACCAAGGCGGCGTTGAAGACTCTGCCCCTGATTGAAGAGCGCCTTCGAGGACTGGAAGGAAAGGAGGCACTAGATGCATCACTCGCCGCTGCAATCACAGGGAACGTCATAGACTTCAATACCGCGGCTCACAGTCCGGATCTGGACAGGCTTGTCGAGACCTTTGATGAGATACGTGGTGAGGGGTTCCACATCGATGACACCGAGGCACTCTGGAGTTCGCTCACTTCCAGGACTGGAGACCTGATGTACCTTGCAGATAACGCCGGTGAGGTCTTGTTCGACATCCCTCTCGTCAGACTCATCCGTTCTCTGGGTTGGCGCGTGATATACGTGGTCAAGGGGAAGCCGATGATCAACGACGCCACCAGAGAGGACACCACAGGGACAGAACTCGAGACCCTTGCAGACATCATTGATACTGGCGGTTGGGCCCATGGAGTGCCTATGGAGTGGGTGAGCCGCGAGTTCCTCGATGCTGTGAGGTCTGCCGACATTGTCATCTCCAAGGGACAGGCGAACATCGAGACCTTTCCCGCAATTCAGCAACAGACAGGCGTCGAGACCTACTATGTGACTCGTGCGAAGTGCCCGCACATCTCCGCCGCCATCGGAACCGAAGCAGGAACCAACGTTGTGATGCGCAGAACCGGTCATGTGGTCCCAAAGTAACGTTTAAAAATCAATAGACCAGCCGAAGCCCTTGTACAGTTTTGTTGACTACGTCAAATACAGACGACCATAGTTGTCTGTGTAACCCTGATCAACAGAACAAAGGAGGAAACAATTTGAGTCAAGTACCGGTGATAGTTCTGAAAGAAGACACCGAGAGAACTCGCGGCCGCGATGCTCAACGCAACAACATCATGGCAGCGATCGTCATTGCTGAGGCAGTGAAATCAGCCCTTGGTCCCAAGGGAATGGACAAGATGCTCGTTGATAGTTTTGGTGATATCACAGTGAGCAATGATGGAGCCACCATCCTGAAAGAGATGGATGTTGCACACCCCGCCGCCAAGATGGTGATTGAGGTGTCGAAGACCGTGGACTCCGAGGTCGGTGATGGCACCACCACAGCAGCAATCCTCACGGGTGACCTGCTCAAGCAGGCAGAGACCCTGCTGGACCAGAAAATCCATCCGACCACCATCATCAGTGGTTACAGGAAGGCTGCAGCCAAGGCCCTGGAGGTCATTGACAAAGTTGCCGAGAAGGTCGACCCCGAGAGCAGCAACTACAAGAAGGTCCTCATTGATGCCGCCAAGACCTCGATGTCCAGCAAGTTCGTCTCGACATCCCGTGACAAGCTTGCCAAGGTCGTTGTGGACGCTGTGCTTGCAGTCAACAAGGATCTCGAAGAGGGTGAGGAACTCAACGTAGAGAACATCCCACGCCAGAAGCAGGAAGGCATGCCGGTCGATGAGACCGAGCTCATCAAGGGTCTCGTTCTGGACAAGGAGATTGTCCATGCGGGAATGCCCAAGCGCGTCGAGGGTGCAAAGATAGCACTGCTCGAGTGTCCGCTGGAGGTCTCAAAGACAGAGTTCGACGCCAAGATCTCAATTACCGATCCCTCATCCATGCAGAGTTTCCTCGACGAGGAGGAACGAATGATTAAGAACATGGTTCAGAAGATCGTGGATGCAGGCGCGAACGTTGTGATTGCACAGAAAGGCATCGACGACCTCGCACAGCACCTTCTGGCCAAGGAGGGCATCATGGCAGTCCGTCGAATCAAGAAGTCAGACGTGGAGAGAGTCCACAAGAACACCGGAGCTGCCATCGTGTCCAAGATCCAGAACCTGACTGCTGCGGACCTGGGAAAGGCCAAGCTGATAGAGCAGAAACAGGTCGGAGATGACAAGATGCTCTTCATCGAAGGCACTCCCAAGTCAAGTGTTGTCACACTCATGGTGCGCGGAGGCACAGACCACATCGTCGATGAGGTCGACAGGGCGATGAACGATGCGCTCTATGTCGTGAAAGACGTCGTCACTCACCCGTATGTCACTTATGGAGGAGGGTCTCTCGCATCAGAGATCTCACACCAGCTGCGCAAGTACGCGTCAAGCCTTGAAGGCAGAGAGCAGTACGCTGTCAACGCCTTCGCGGACGCTATCGAGTCCCTGCCAAACACTCTGGCTGAGAACGGCGGTCTCGATCCTATCGATGTCATCGTCAATTTGAGAAAGGCCCACACTGAAGGTCTGGTCTATCACGGCATCGACCTTAACAAGGGCAAAGTTGATGACATGAAGAAGGCACGCATCGTTGAGTCTGCACTGGTCAATCGACAGATCGTCATGTCGGCTGCTGAGGCGGCGCAGATGATCTTGAAGATAGACGATGTCATCAGCACAAAGGGCGGTCCAGACATGGGCGGCGCTGGCGGCGGCGACTTCGGCGGCGACGACGAATAGATAGAAAGAGTCAAACGTGATTCGGTCGAGGAAAAACACATGTCAAAGGGCTCTGAGAACAAAGAAAGCGGGTCAGAACAGGACACCGAGATGCTGAACACCATCGCACTCTTGGCTAATGTTCCTGGGATTGGACCAAAGACAGCAGAGAAGCTAGCCGTTGCCGGCTACAACACACTCCAGAAACTCGCAGAAGCGAACAAGGATGAACTGGCCGCGGCAGTGGCTGGTTTGAGCCCCGCCAAGGCAGAGGTGGTCATCGAGGAAACACAACAGCTCCTGAAGTCAGTGGCCGCCGGAGAGGTGGAGCTGACCGGGCGGACCAAGCCCAAGCGGAAGAAGGCCCCGGAGCCAGAGCCTGATAAGCATGATCTTCCTCATCTTGATGAGGTGTCACGAGCCGAGGCGCGAACCAAGCTAGCCACAGGCTATGAGGAAGACAACATTGCCCAGGGGATTCCTATTGGACCCAAGTGGCTCACAAGGTTTGAGCGCGCCAGAATCATAGGAGCTCGTGCCCTTCAGGTCTCCATGGGAGCGCCAGTTCTCATCGACACAAAGGGTGCTCCCAAGGGACGCTTTGGCTTTGCAGAGGCAGAGCTCAAACTCGGTGTCCTGCCCATGACCGTGCGCAGAACACTCCCATCCGGCGAGAGCGCCGATATCCCGTTGGACAGACTCCTCAAGAATACGAGGTTGGACTAGTTCCAGCCTCGCGTCTTTTCTTTTTCCACAACACTCCCTCCACAGATCGGGCATCATTGACATGATGCCACGCCTTAAAAGGGCAATCTGTAACGTAACCGAATGCTTTTGGTGGAAGAACATGCAGAATCTATTCCTAAGTGCTGAACTTGTGATTCGCTTGCTCCTGGGCTTTGTCGTTGGTGCGCTCATCGGTCTTGAACGGCAGAAGAAGCTTGAAGGAGAGAGGATGGCTGGAGTCAGATCCTTCGGGTTACACAGCCTGTTCGGAACCCTTGCGGCATACTCTTTCACCATCACAGGGAATCAGGTCATTCTCATCTATAGCATCTTCATCTCGGGCATCCTTGTGGCAGCTCAAATCTACCACAAGTTGTTCAGGACCATAGGCAAGGGGATGACCACACCACTTGTTTTCTCCTTGTCCTTCATGCTTGGCACTCTGGTGGGATTTGACACCCCACCGGCCGGAGAAATATTCGGGACCCTTGAGGTCCTTGCGGTGACAGTCTCCTTCACCGTGTTTTTGGTTCTCGGATTCAAGGAGGAACTCGCTCATGCTGTTGAGGTGATAACGCGCGAAGAAATGATCAGTGCAGTTGAACTTGGAGTGATCATCTTCCTGTTCCTACCTCTTATTCCACCCACGATTCAAATCGGCCCGGTGGTTCTACCTGCATTCCAAGTGTACGAACTCATCGTGATACTCCTTGCCATCAGCTTCGTCAACTATCTGATGGTGAAGAAGTTTCACGATCGTGGAATCTACTTCTTTGGCTTCTTCGGCGGCCTCGCGAACAGTGAAGCCGCAGTGTCCAGCGTGACAGACTTCTATGTCCGGACAGAACGAAAGGGGTTGGGCAAGATCTCTCTCTCAGTGATTCTGGCGAACCTATCCATGGTGCTGCGGAACGGATTCCTTCTCGTCCTCGTCGACACATCATTCCATCTCTTTCAGTTGTATCTCATACCCATAGCCATTCTCGTCATTGTGAGTGTGCTTCGGATGGTCTTCGAGAGCCGAACAGAGGACACCCACGGAACTCAGCTATACGACACGAGGCTCGTTTCGCCCTTCGAATTCGGAGCAGCGCTTCGATTCGGGGCCATCTTTGTCGGCGTGTATCTGATTCAGCTATTCTTGACAGAGGTTTTCAGTGATCTTGGATTCGTTGTCGCAGCACTTGTTGGAGGTCTCGTATCGGCAGGAGCAGTCGTGGCTGGTGCAGCAGCGTTGTACTTCACAGGTTCCATTCCTCTCTCCACGGCATTTATGGCCGTGATTCTTTCCACGACCATGTCAGTTCTGAACAAGATCATCTACGTCTACATCTCTGACAGAGAAACAGGCCTTCTCAAGAGGGTTGCTCGAGACTCGCTCATCGTGAGCGTCATGTTGCTGATATATCTGCTATCAATCACGTCAGGACTGATTCCGCTCTCGTGAGGAACAAAATACTTAAGCTAAGATAACGCGATGGTGGCAGGTGACAAGAGTGATGATAGGTGAGTCCGTTCATCCGAGCTGAGAATTGGATGAGAGAGGACACCATCACTCGTGTCTGTTGCGAATACGTGTTTTTGGAGGCTCTGAGATGGGCGAGATGAGAACTGTCAGAGGAATGAGAGACCTCTTCGGAAAAGAGATGAGAGTCAGGAACTACCTTGTCAACGTCGCAGTAGAGGTCTTCGAACTCTTCGGGTATGAGCCTCTAGACTCGCCCGTCATGGAACTCTGGGAAACACTGTCAGCGAAGGGCGGAGAGGACGTCGAGGCTGAGACCTTCAAGTTCATAGACAAGGGCGAGAGAGAGGTCGGTCTCAGGTTCGACCTGACTGTGCCCCTGGCAAGGATTGTGGCGACAAACCCACATTTGCCAAAGCCCTTCAAGAGATACGCCATCGGCAAGGCCTGGCGTTATGACCGACCGCAGGCAGGTCGATACCGCGAGTTCGAACAGGCTGATGTGGACATAATTGGTGCGTCAAGTCCGGCGGCAGACGCCGAAGTCGTCCTGGTTGCTCTGGAGTTCCTGCGCAGAGTCTTTGGCAAGGACTACATAATCAAGATCAACAGTCGGAAGGTGTTGAAGGGTCTCACCGAGGGGGCAGGGGTCAAAGATGGTCTTGCCCATGAATGCTTCAGAGCGATTGACAAGCTAAACAAGATTGGTGAGGAAGGAGTCCTCAAGGAGCTGGCTGAGAGAGGCATTGGCAGGGACTCAAGCGACTTTCTGATCAATGCCATAGCCGTGTCCGGCAATGGTGAAGAAACGTTGGATGAGTTCAGGGCACTCATGAAGAACTCAGAGACCGGCCTTGAGGGAGTGCAAGAACTTGAGATGATGGCCCGTATCTTCAATGAGGCCGGAGTCGACCAGCTCACCATCTTCGATATGTCACTCGCCAGAGGTCTCGACTACTACACCGGCCCAGTCTTTGAGGGGCGGTACCTCGGAAAACCGGCTGTGGGATCCATATTGGGAGGCGGCCGCTACGACCATTTGATAGCTCGCTTTGGCGGGAAACCCACTCCAGCAACGGGAATCTCCCTGGGCATCGGCAGACTGATCGATGTTCTGCTCCCGCGAAAGTCGACGGAAGACATCATCCCCAGGCTGGACGTCTACGTGGCTCCGATTAAGGAGCCAATGGTGCCCATCGCGATATCGATACAGCAGACTCTTGTCAGAGAGGGTGTCTCGTGCGAGGTGGACCTCATGGGTCGGACACTGAAGAAACTCTTTGACGTGGCCGATAGCAAGGGGGCCAGGTTCATGATCATAGTAGGACCACGCGATGCGGAGCAGGGCAATGTAAGCGTCAGGAACATGAAGACAAAGGAGACGGAGCAGGTGATGATTGGTGATGTTGCTAAGGCCCTGAGAAAAGTTCTCAGTCTTTGAGCCCTCTCTGTCAACAAAGATTTATGCGTGGAGCACATGTTCTTTCTTTGGGAAGGAAGATGACACGGTTACCAGTAGTCGCAGGTAGTTTCTATGAAGGTGTCAAACCAAAGCTTCAGGAGAGCCTCCGCAACTGCTTTCTTGGACCACTGGGCCCCGGAGCCCTACCAGAGGGGGAACCAGGCAAGAGCAGGTCAGTAAAGGCCGCCATCACACCGCACGCGGGGTACATGTATTCAGGTCAACCTGCGGCCCACACGTACCTCAATCTCTTCCGCGATGGAAAGCCAGACCATATCGTCATACTGGGGCCGAATCACACAGGGATGGGTGCAAGACTCGCAGTCTGCAACGATGACTGGGAGACTCCCCTCGGCACCGCCAGGTTCGATGGAGTTCTTGGAAGTGCCATTGTGGAGGAGAACGAGTTTGCGTCTAACGACTGTATCGCACACAACAGAGAGCACTCGATCGAGGTTCAGGTCCCATTCCTCCAATTCACATTCGGCAGTGACATCAGTTTTGTGCCGATATGCCTGACTGATCAGTCGTGGCGAGTCTGTGAGTCCATAGGCAAGACACTGTCTAAACTGGCCGATGAGATGGATATCCTCGTGGTTGCGAGTTCAGACTTCACTCACTTCGAGTCTGCAATGAGTGCTCAACTGAAGGACAACCAGGCCATGGAGTACCTCGAGTTCCTTGACGCCAAGGGATTCCTTGAATTCGTCCAGGGTCATCGCATCAGCATCTGCGGTGCGGGCCCGATTGCTGCTGCAGTTGTCTTTGCGAAGGAACGAGGGGCCACTCAGTTCAACTTGCTGAAGTACACGAACTCTGGGGATATCACTGGAGATACTAGCAGCGTTGTCGCGTACGCAGCGGCCACTCTAGTCTAGTCGCTCGGATCCAACGACACTTCTTCGATGACGGAAACAGACTCGAGGCTACGCACTTGTGGACTCGTCCTGTCAGGGAGAGCGACGGCTGCAACTGCCCCGCCTGCCAGTGACACAAAGGCTGCGATGAGAAGACTCAATGAACTGCTGCCAGTCTCATCGTAGACGTATCCGCTCAGGAGAGGACTGACAACATAGGCCCCATTGCTGATGGCCCCGAAGGCGCCCATCACACTCCCATATGCGCGGGGATCTGTGAGGTCACCAATCATTGCTTGGATGGTGGGTCCACGCATCGACATGCCGACTGCCAGTATTGCTCCGGCAACGAGGAAAGTACCAACATCTCGGGCCACCATGAACATGTACATTGACAGGGCGCCGACGATAGCCCCCACAACGATGAGCCACTTTCGGCCTTGAACGTCAGAGAGTTTACCAAAGCCGACATTACCGATGATCATTACCACACCCATGACGCCAAAGAATGCACCTATCTGAATTGGCTCGATCCCAATGTTCGCCACAGCGTCAAGCATGAAGGCCACCTCAAGTATGCCAATGGCAAACATATTCGCAAACATCGCCACACCAAGGGCGCCGTATTCGACCTTGGCCCGGGCCAGAACCTCGCGTATTGGGACCCTCTCACGACTCGTACTTGAGTCAGCAATACTCACGCGTACTGGCTCCTTGACAAACACATGAAGAAGGACCATCGTCAGAATAGTGGCGCCCGCGGCAATAATGAAGGGCATCCTGATACCGAGGTATTGGGCGAGGACTCCGCCAACAGTGGGTCCTACTACGAATCCTATCATGTTTCCCATGCTCAGGTACCCCATCGCAGTACCTCTATTCGCTGGAGTCGTAACATCTGATACGAATGCATTTGCCGCGGGAAAGAATCCAGCAGACACTGCACCCTCCAAGGCCCTTGCTAGAATCATGAGGACCACATCGGCAGCAAACGCATACATGATATTGGATATCGCAAACCCGAGAAGCGCGAATATCAACACAGGCCTTCGCCCCGCTCGGTCAGAGAGACCTCCCATCGGCCCGGCCAGAAGGATCCTCGTCAAAGCAAAAGACGCTGCGAGGACTCCAAGCTCGACACCGCCCATGTTCATGGCTGTGATGTAGTACGGGAAGATTGGCGTCACTATGCCGAAGCCGACTTGTAGGACACTCAGAGAGAGTGCGAGAGCCCACACCTGATGCATCCCAGTTCCGTCACCGGGTGAGTCTTGTGCATCAGAATCATCAGGTGTAGAATCTTCGCTTACTTGCAGGTCCATCCAAAAGGCCTCATCACTGACGGAGTGGTGTCCTTTTTCAAGATTGAGTTCGAGACATCTCATTCCCGATTGATGATGACCTTGCGGACCCCTCTGATGGAGGTCACAGACTCTATGACACGCCCGGGAAGAGGACTCTGGGTTATCACCTTTAGACAAGGTTCCTCGTAGATGGACACGTCCTCCGCAATGATCTGACGTATCGCGATACCGTAGCCGGCAATCATAGAGGACACTTCTGAGATGATCCCCGGGGTCTCGGGAGAGTCAACGAAGATGGTCACGACACCGTAACCGAGGAAGCCACTCACCTTCTCGAGGGACGGACCAGCCGGTCGTAACTTCGCGAAGAACTCACAGAGCTGCTTGTCCTTGCAGATGTCCTCAGTGGTGGACCGCACTGTGCGCCTGTCAATGTGTCCCAGGGCGTCGCCCAGAGACTTCAGGGGAATCCGTATGTTATCGCACTTGATGTTGCCCGGCCCCTCAACATGGAATCCGTGACGGACGATGGCCTGTGCCACCCTCAGACGCTGAGGAGAGTCGCTGAAGTATTCGACAATTCTACGCCACATCTAGAGCACCCTGCTCTGGGCTTCAGCCAGTTCTTTCTCCATAAGCACTTCGTCTATAAAGCCCTTCGGCATGTCAAAGTGGTTCTTACGAACTCCGACAAGTCGGTATCCCAGAGAGGTGTATAGATGCTTAGCAGCAAGATTGTCTTCGAAGGTACTGAGAACGATCTTGAAGTATGCCCGTGAGTGGGCAACTTCCTCGGCAGATGTCATCAGAGACCTTCCGACTCCCAGATTGCGATGGTCCTTGCACACAATGATCCCAAGTTTGGCAACGTGCTGAGAGGCGTTCCATTCCTCCGGTTGAAGCGTCAGGTGTCCCGCGTACTCACCGTCAAGAAAGGCCACAAGGAGGGCCTCTCGAGAATGGTTCGTCTTGTCGATCCAGTGAAGCCAGTCAGAAATAGAGGAGTTGGCCGTAAAGGTGGGAAGCCACTTGCCCTCAGACACTACCTCCTTGAAACCTTGATATAGAAGTGAAGCGTCCTTTCGTTGGGCGTGTCGCACAAGGATTGGGCGACCATCCTTTGCCTTGAAGTCCCAGCTTTCCATGACGCTCTACCGAGGGCGACTCGATTGGCTGGCCACAAAAAGCATTGTGGTCTGACGAAATGTCAGGTCAGGTGGCCGAAGTGACCAGAGGGAGGTCGATTCGCAGACCGGGTCGGGGCAGAGAGCACGAGTATACACGGTCCAGTTGGATATACCCCGTGTTGTGATTCATTACATGAAAGGTCCCCTTGACCTGAAATGCAGCCGGTTCGAGAGTGACCAGTGACACAGCGACTCGCTGACCGTCCTTGAGTTCGAGACCTCTCTTCCGCTCTTCCCCTCTCCTCACAACCAGTGAGTTGGAAGATGCCGGGACCATCCCAAACTCCGGGAAGGCCGCAGGTTGCCCCTCATCATCCACGAAAGCAACCACCTTGACGGCAACCATCCTAGCAAAACGTACCTTCACGTTTCGAGGCATGTTTCCCTCTTCGGTCTCAACCACCGGCACGCGCCCTGCTGATCGCTTGGCTTTCAGGAAGGATGACAGTAGGCTCACCTTGGAAACGGTGTACTTCTCGCTGGCCCATATCGCCTCGGCAACGCCAGCCGCTCTTGCGTTGGTGTACTGGCTGTAGCGAAACAGCGGGGTCTGGGCTATGAACTCGAACAGATCGTCATTTCGATGATAGGACTCGAATCGAGCCTTGATCAGCCAGTTGTCCAACGATGTCTTCAGGACGAGGAGAGCCATCTCGCGATTGCCATCTTTCAGGTTCTTACGGCTCTTGTAGGTCATGAAGTCGCCGTAGACCAAGGTGTTCCCTTCATAGACCGTCCAGGACATGACAGGGACCACATTGGGCTCGTTGGACGAGTCCTTTGTCACCATGAATTTCGGGGTCTCAAAGACCCGTATTGCTTCTGTGAGATCTTCAGATAATACCACAGCGGCGTACCTCCTCGTTGTCTCTGTTGATGATCCTCTCCGATAACTCCTTGGTCATTCCGGACCAGTTCACGTTCTTCACACCTGTCTGCCTCGCCACGGCAGCAAGGTGCTCCATGCGCTCATCGGTCATCAAGGGTTCATCCTTCAGTGGGTATGTCAGGTCCAGAAGTGCATACTTGTCGACACACATCTTGTTGAACGCAAGCAGGTCCCAGCGCTCCACAGAGGGCATGTTCTCCACGATGAAACGACCGATTGCGCGTATGTTCTCATCATCATCGGTATGACCCGGGATGATGGGAGTCCGAATCCAGATTGTCTTGCCAGACTCTTCCACTATCTTTGCATTCCGAAGCACAGTGTCGATGGGTACCCCCGTAAACTCAAGATGTCTCTCAGGGTCCATCTCTTTGAGATCGTAGAGCACCATGTCAACATGTGCCAAGACCTTGCGAAGAACACTCTCACTGCAGTAGCCACATGTGTCCAGTGCGACGTGGACTCCCTCCTCCTGCAGTCTTGCTGAAAGCTTGGCCGCAAACTCGCCCTGGTATGTGGCCTCCCCTCCGGACAGGGTGACACCACCACCCGACGTAGTGAAGAAGACCTTGTCCCGAAGGAGCTCTTCAACCATATCCTCGAGTTGCCAGACAGTGCCCATCATCTTCACGGCACCGGTGGGGCAGGCTTCCTCACAGACTCCACAGACCTTGCAGAGGTCTCTGTCGATCTGGAGACCTTCCTCCGTCATCTTGAGGGCGTGCTCCGGGCATGCACGGACACAGGCCTGGTCACCAATGCACTTCACTGCATACCAGACCAGGGTCGGTTCGGGGGCAATGGCTTCAATATTGTGACACCACAGGCACTTCATCGGACATCCCTTGAAGAACACCGTCGTTCGAATGCCCGGGCCGTCCTCTGTTGAACAGCGTTGGATGTTGGTGACTATGGCGGATTCCGTCATCACAGGCTGTGCTCCGTTCGCGCAATGATCTCTTCTTGAAGTTCACGACCCACTTGAGTGAAGAATGCATTGTATCCAGTGACACGCACCATGAGATTAGAGTAAGCATCAGGATTCTTCTGGGCGGCTCTCAAAGTCTCGGCATCAATGACATTAATCTGCAGGGCCGTCCCTCCAACCTCATTATAGGCCCTCAGAAGAGCAGCAAGCTTGGTGATATGTTCTGGAGTCCTGACCATTGACGGACTGAGCGTGATGGTGTGAGATGCACCATTCGGAACGGTCTCGAGAGCCAGTTTTCCGACCGACCGGATTGATGCTGTCGGACCCTTAGCGTCCATTCCCTGAACCGCTCCCACGCCGCCGGACATGAACTCTCCGCGTCGTCTCCCGTCAGGAGTTGCGGCCGTGAGCGGCGCCAGCGGAATGTAGTAGTTCCACGAGAGATAGCCCGCACGGTACCGTCTCCCGGTGTATGGGTTGACATACTTGATGGCCTCCTTGGCCCAGAATGTGGAGAGGTCTCTGGCAATGGAGTCCACATAATCATCATCGTTCCCAAACTTCGGAGCCTTCGATCTGAGGAGCTGTCTCAACTCCTCATCGCTTTCGAAGTTTCTTCGTAGTGCATCGACGAGCTCACTCATTGTCACTCTCTGGTCTTCAAAGACCATCTTCTTGACAGCGGCAACAGAATCAGCAAGCGTTGCGATTCCCATCCCCTCGATGGTGTTGAAGTTGTACACGGTGCCGCCCTGATTCACATCCTTTCCATTGATTGCGCAGTCGTCCATGAGCGCGGACAGGTAGGGCGTCGGTTGATACTTCGCACGGAGATTGTCAGCCTCATTCCCTGACTCAACAAGAAGCTTGACCAGCGTGGCCAGCTGCGTCTTGACAGCATTGAGAAACTGAGTGTAGTCTGTAAATGACTTCGCGTCTCCCGTCTTGGGTCCGACCTGATCTCCAGTCGCCATATCACGACCATTGTTCAGGGCCAACTCCACTGCCTTAGCAAGGTTCAGGTTCACGTCTACCGTGTCAGAGCGGTCACAACCCTGCATCGTATTCTCAAGACATCCAACAATGCCATAGTCCCATGCCTCTTCCCGAGGAACACCTTGCCAAACCAATCCCTCGATACTGTGCTCATCGAAGTTCATGAGAAATGGAGACCCCTGTGCCTTCGCGACAAGCTCCGAAACACGCAGAAGGAAGTCTTGAGGTGTATTCTTGTGAAGACGGATATTCGGCTTCGGCTCCAAGAGATTGATCTCCTCGATGACCTCAAGAGCCAACCATGTGAGGTCATTGGTCAGGTCCTCCCCGTTCGGGCCGCACCCGCTGAGGGTTATGAGCTGGCCGAAGCTTGAGTTGATACCCTGGTTCACGCCCAGACGTCCTTGGTAGTCATAGACATAGTTGTGCTTGATCCAGTAGCAGAATAGAAGCTCCTTTGCCTCATCTCTTGTAATCCTGCCTGACTCCAAGTCCTTGGCATAGTACGGATAGAGGTACTGGTCCCAACGACCGAAAGAGAGTCCAGCACCCGGGTAGGACTCTGCTGCCATGACGAGCATGTGAATAAACCACAGTGCTTGAAGGGCCTCCCAGAATGTCGAGGGGGGCTCCCAGGGGACCCTGTCACACACCGATGCGATCTTCTCCAGCTCCTCTCTGCGAGTCTGGTCACTCTCAGATTCAGCCAACTCCCTCGCCTTCTGTGCGTACCTCCTACCCACCTCGCGAGCAGTCTCAAGGCTCAATATGAGAGACCTGACGAACTCCTTGTGCTCGTCACTTATGTCGCTGGCCAGGAGAGCCTCGTACTCCTCGGCCATTCCCTTCAGCCCAATCCGCAATGCTTTGGCATAGTTGGGGATAACATGTCCGAGAGCAGACGAGGCAGTTCCCACACCGAGATCATTCAGACGCTTTGCCTTCTTGAACCAAGCATCCGTTTCCTTCTTTCGTGCCTTCGTCTCCTTCTTGTTCAGAGACCTAGACAGAGCTGTGTTGAAGTTGAAACCCACAATGAGCTCGCCATCAAGGATCACGACAGGCATGTATCGTCTCATGACCTCGTGGAAGAAGATTGCCTTTCTCATGGGCAGCCCGTGGTCCCAGTAGTCACGCGGAAGTTCCACATCCACAGCCATGGCTTTCAGGGTCTCGCTGATAGAGGCGAAGAACTGATAGAGGGCGGGCTCGTTGGCCCAGTCGTGGTATGAGTATACTTCATCCCAGTCAGTACCGGTTGAGAAGGCCAGAGGCTCATTTGTCTCGGCACGTGTATCAAAAGAGTAGAAATGGTCACGTAGGCGCTTCACACGGGGGGAGAGCCCCTCGGATGGAGACCAAATCTCAATGGATGGTGTATCAAGGTCATTTGCTGTCAAGGCGGACCACCATTACAGAGTCACAGATACAGGTGACATCCAAGATATAAGAGTAGAGTTGTACACTGCTGCAACTGGCGCTAGCCTTAAAAGCGGTGCAACTTTTCTGCCGACATCCGCCTGAAACCAGATTATTGTGTACTAGGAAGGCAGTAGAATGACAAGAGCAAACCGATTATTCGCACTTCTCATCGTTTCGTTCATGATCCTAGGGTCGATGCAGACTCAGGTGAATGCCCCCATTGACGGCGCCACCCCGACGACATATTCAGTCAATGGGCCCATGACGACCTCAGGGTACGACTCTCCCAACATAACGGCAACCCTCATCAGCCCGAACAACGGAAGTGCGGTTTCAGGAACATTCAGTATCACGATCAACATCACATCAGACTTTGGACCTCTGAACCTTACCCTCTTTGTCGAGGACCAGATCTACCCGGCCTACAACAAGACCACTGTTGGTTCAGGGAATTCTTGGCAGCAGGTGCTCAGTGTGGATTCAACAACCCTTGCAGAAGGGATGCTCAATTTCACCGTCCTTCTTGAGTACAATGCTGAAAAGGAGTCATTGTATCTGGTATACTTCGTTGACAATGTCTCTCCGAACTTCCAAGTCGCCCTCTATGGACCGACCAACGAGTCCACTGTCAGTGGTGTCTTCAGCATCAACCTGAATGTCACTTCTGACTACGATCCGCTCAATGTCACAGTCCTGGTCGATGGTACGCCTTACGCTCCCTACAATCCGGGCCTCATCGCATCCGGTAACGTGAGTCTAATCATCGACACTTCATCCTTCTGGGAAGGATGGAACAACATCACGCTGCGGTTCGCGTACCATGTGCTAGAGGTGGACTTCGAGGACACAATGTATCTCTCCTACCTTGTGGACAACGATGGTGTTCCCATCAGTATCGATCATCAGGCTCCAGCTAATGGGACAGAGGTCTCTGGAGTCTTCGATGTCACCCTCAAGATAGGTTCTGAGTATGAGCCTCTAGAGCTCACTCTCTTCATTGATGGTGCGATATATCCTGCCTACAATCAGACACTCATCGGCATCCATGAACAGAACATCACTGTCGACTCCACTAGTCTGGAGGAAGGGCTGCTCAACTTCACCTTCTTCCTCTGGTATAATGCGACTGGCGAGGAGGCGAGTGCGACATACCATCTCGTGTTTGAGGTGAACAACCACGGAGCACCAATACTGGAGATCCTTGCACCCAGCTCCGAAGACACAGTCACTGGCGTCTTTGACCTCTGGCTCAACATCACTTCGACCTACCCCGAGCTGTACCTCAACATTACAGTTGACGGACAGATGACCGAGGAGTTCAACGGTACAAGTATCGTTGCAGGAGCGTTCAACTACTCGATCAACTCGAGCTGTTATGACAACGGTGAGTATACAGTGGGTATCACCGTCTACACAGGGGAGGGAGAAGTCACTTCCACAACTATCACCTTGGTGTTCCTCGACCATGTCAGATTGTATGTATCAGGACTCACAACTTTGGATGTCATCGCTGGTGATGCCGAGATAGGCATTCACGTGGAAACCCCCTATGACAACATCACAGTCTGCCTGTACGTCAACGGTGTCCTTAACAGTGACATTGTCAATGTGACCCTCTACCCAGGGTCCAACAAGATCCATCTAAACACAACTCTGTATCCGGATGGAGAAACGACAATCACCCTCAGAGCATATGACCCCTTCGGACACGTGTATTCCCGGTCCATCCTGCTGGTCATTGACAATCACGGTCCACCCACACTGAGATTCGCAACCAGTGATGATATTGTGGTCGGTCTGGCCCAGTTCACTGTCGACGTGGACACAACTTGGACTACTCTGACTGTCAGCATCTATGTAGATGATGTCGTGGTCCCCGGCTACGAGAACGCGACTGTTGACGTGTCATCTGGCGTCTTCACCTTCACGATTGATGTTGGAGCCTACAGCAAAACTGAGCACACAGTGAAAGTCTTGATGGTCACTCCAGAGGGTGACTCTGCCGACGTTGAACGTGTCTTCGGTTTCGCCACCTTGCGTATCGAAGAGATTGCCAGCGTCATTGTCATCCTTGTCGCAGCATTCATGGTCCCAATCTCTAAATGGAGGAAAGGTCAGGGCATCAAACCTGTTCTGGTCACAGACGCCGTCTTTCTACTGGTGACGGCAGGGATATTCCTCGCGCTTGGTGTGAACACCGTATCGTTCCTCACATGGCACATTAATCTGGCCAGCATTTGGACGCTGGGAGTTGCCCTCATCTTCGCTAATTGGATCGTTCCACTCATGATGGAAGAGGAGCAGTCAAAGTAAGCGTGTGACTGGAATGTCAGTGGAGTCTTGAGAGGACCACTTGACAAGCTTGGAAAATGTGGCGAGTGAACTCTTAGGAATACGACTCTCCACCTTCTTTGCTTTCAGAGATCTGGCGGCCAATGTAGTGCGCGATATCACCACATCTATGTAGTCCTCCCCCTTTTGGGTCACATCAGCCACGAAGACCGCAGTGGCCTTGGGACCTTTGGCGACAACACCCACGCCCACCAAGGAGTCATCTGAGTAGAATTCCAGAAGACGCCCCTTCCTGATTCCATCAACCACCTCCCCGGCCAACTCTACCAGTGAGCCGGGATATGCCATGTTGGAGAAACGCATGGACTTGGGGACTCGCCGCGTATCCGAAGAGACCCTCACCGTCCTGACCTTTCGAGTCTTTTTCTCAGGAATGCTAGTCACAGACTTGACGATCTCCGAGATGCTCCCTCTGGCAAAGTAACCAATCTTCATCCAGAAGTTGTATGCAGCTGGTGGTGTTGTGGCTACTACTCGGACAATGCGCTTCTTCCGCATGATATCCTCGGCGGCCCTTGTCAATCTCGTACCAATCGTGGTCTTCTGACTCCGGACATCCACGTCCAAGTTTCTAATGATACCAATCCTTCCTTGTGGTGTCTTTTCTGAGCGGAAGACAATCTCCCCGACCACCCGGTTCTTGACCTCAGCCACAAGCCAGCCCCATCGCTCAAAGGAGGCCCCCCGATGTTCGCTCTTGACCTGTTCAACCGTTGTGTACCCACCCTCTCGAGTCCTGTAGAACCATCGAGTGCCTTGATAGACCTCTAACAGTTCTTTGCAGTCCCTCATCACACCTTGACGAATCTTGACCATGCATCATTACCTCTGGCCAGTAACAGGTGCTGTTGGTCCATACAAAACATAAACTGCTGTATCACATCTCGATGAGTGGGGGCGACCTTGCCAGACGATTGGCTATTTCTGAGCACTTCAGGCTCAAGTCTGTGGCGTTTGGTCCAAAGAGGTAGAGTATGGGTTCGACCCCAAGACCTCCAGGAACGCGTAGGGCAGGATATTGTGAAGACGCCCCCTTTCGCCTCATGTACCTGCTGAGTGCGCCGATGATCTCAGAGGCCTGGGTCTCTGGAGTCCGTATCGTGACTATCTTGAATCCGACATCGGATGCCACCTTCACCACACGCTCATGCCCGCTGATACAAAGACAGGCTCGCAATCCCCTCCATATTCTTCTTGCCCGCAAGAGCAGCTCAGCCGTGTGTCGAGACGCACCGAACTGGGGTGGGATGAGTGCACGAGCTTGACTGCCGACAACAGTGATCCTGCCGGGAACGCCTGCCACGTCATCCACGGTACCAGCCGATTCGCCGCACACCACAAGGTTTGCTCTCACCTGTGGAACAATCTCGCGGAATGATGCGGTTGTTTCAATCGTGCGAAGAGCGTCTCGCATGTCAGAAAGGGTCCTTGCACGTTCAGAGACCTCCTCTTCCTGGCCTCCAAGCAGATCTGAACAGATATGACAGTTGGTCTGCATCAGGGATGGAACCCGATCTTGATGGATGAAACACAGAGTGTAGCCCACCCGGGAGTACATGCAGGCCGAACACACTTCCTTGACTAGATGATCTGCCCCATGGCTTGGGCTTCGAATGATCACCAAGAGTCGCTCGACCAGCTCATCAATCTCAGGGATTAGAGCGGACCTGCTGATGTGTTGATTCAGATACTTGCTCACTGCCGCTTGAGTCACATCCAGCTGCTCCGCAATCGCCACCTGGGAGAATCCCTGCTCCTTCAGTGCCTTTGCCAGCTTGACTCGCACAAGTGGAAGGAATTCACGTTGAGCGACTTCGCATGGAGGTCTCATCACGATTCACAATATAACACAGTTATAATAACCGTTATAAGAATGACCGTGGCTTGACCCTCTGGGGCTGTGAGCTTCACATGTCAGAGTACCCAGTGAGAAGGAATCCAAAGGTACTGGTCACTGCTATAGTAGTAGTAGTCGTAATCGTGGTCGCGAGCTATGGGATCTTGACGTGGCCCAGGGAGAAGTTCGTGGTATACACCTACAGCTCCTTCTTGGACTGGGGTGACGAGGGGGCAGCAGAAGTACTTGCACGGGCCTTTGGACCCTTTGAGGAGAAGTACGGCGTTGAGATAGAGTTCGTGGACTTGCAGGCCGATGCCAACTTCATCGTGTCAAAGCTGGTATCGGAAGCATCCAATCCAATTGCTGACGTTGTGATTGGGATTGACAACATACTCATTCTGCAGGAGGCTGCAAGAAGCGTTCTTGAGCCCTATGAGTCGCCCATGCTGGCGAGCATCAATTCCACCTTTGTGGATGAAATGGACCCGGACCACTACCTCACACCCTTTGACTTTGGACTTGTGACGCTGATCTACTCGACCAACACCATCAACACAACGACCAACCCTGAGCTTGACAATCTCACCTTTGCCGATCTGGCAACACCAGAACTTGCCTCCGCCTTAGTCACCGAAGACCCCCATCTCAGCAGCCCGGGGCTGTCGTTTCTCTTGAGTGAGATAGCTGTGTGCTCCGAGATCCTCGGCGAAGACTGGAAAGTGTGGTGGAATGATGTGAAGACGCACATCGATGTGGAGGAGGGGTGGACTGAGGCATGGTCGGCATGGAGTTCGGATCCTACAAAGCATCTAATGGTGAGCTACGGAACCGACCCCGCCTACTCGGCCTACTACACTGGTTCAGAGCCTGACACCGCTGTGGCTCCATTTCGATACTTGGACCAAGACTGGGCATGGATGCAGATAGAAGGTGTGGGACTGGTCAAGAACGGTCCACATCCCGAACTAGGGAAGGCCTTCATAGACTACTGTCTGAATGTCACTGTTCAGCAAGAGATTCCTCTCAATCAGTGGATGTTCCCGGTCAGCTCAGAGGTGGAACTCCCAACGGCGTTCCAGTACGCCATTCAT
>Ga0164310_10000085_pt1 | contig 44559 bp, 40 predicted proteins | sample GuaBasSedimGuay1_FD_121795 | JGI IMG/M metagenome (GOLD analysis project Ga0164310, IMG submission 121795) | Subseafloor sediment microbial communities from Guaymas Basin, Gulf of California, Mexico - Guay1, Core 4569-9, 0-3 cm | ecosystem: Environmental > Aquatic > Marine > Hydrothermal vents... | reverse complement strand
TGGTTCAACAGACAAAGCACGGGCAATACAGAGCCTTTGTTGCTGTCCTCCCGAAAGGGATAAAGCATTGTCCTGTAAACGGTCGCGAACCTCCTCCCAAAGAGCAGCTTTTCGTAGGGTGCTTTCAACGATAGCTGCTAACTCCTCAGGTTGTGCACCATGGATATATGGACCATAGGCGACATTATTCTCAATAGACATAGGAAAAGGGTTTGGTCTTTGAAAAACCATGCCAACTCTTTTTCGGAGGGAAACAACATCTATTTTATTGTCATAGATATTTTGCCCATCCAACAAAACTTCCCCCGAAATACGGGCAGTGGGGATAATGTCATTCATACGGTTCAAGTCGCGAAGAAAAGTTGACTTGCCACACCCTGAGGGGCCGATAATAGCGGTAACTTTATTCTTAAAAATAGGCAAACTAATGCCAGCTAAGACGCGTTTTTCGTTGTACCAATGGGAGAGGTTGATTGTTTCCATCTTAGTTTTTTCGGTCTTTAAAAACTCCTCGCTCACAATTTCCAGCCGGTCAGATAGATCAGAAGCAAGAGCAATTGCCAGGGCTCTTTGGTCAGCCCCATCATTCTCATCACGCTTAATGCTATTATCCGGCGAGACCATGGTTTAGCACCAAGAAAGGAATTAATCAATATGCAAAATAAATAGTTGTCCTTTATTATCTTTTGGGAAGTTAAGCAAATAGATAAGTAAGGGGTTTTGTACTTCTTGAAAAAAAAAGGTAAACCAGGAAAGAGCCGGATCTTGTCTTTCTTTTTGAGGGAAAAAGGTGTTTTTGCTTAAGCTTTTAAAGAAGAAACTTAAAACATCGCCGAAGTGTTGTATACTATAGGCCATTCCTGCAATGCTTTATTATTGAATTTTTGGGATCATGAGCAATTGGCATCGGAAGAACAAGAAAGTTATGGTAATCTTGGCTACATCTGGTTAACTAAATATAGCAATAATAATGGGCACTATAATATGAGTATTGACACGAAAGTAGCTCAAATCGCCACAGGGATTTATTTTGAAATTGATAATGGCCAAGGTTTTACCGCCGTCCAACAAGATCCTCTCTACCTTGAGATTGAATTTTATCCTTATGTTGGGCAAATAAACTTTCTAGCGACATACTTGCCAATAGCATTTAGTGGCTTAACATTCCTGGGAGTCATTGTAGCACTAAGCCTTAAGAAGAGATAGTTCACTTGCTTTTTTTCATTTACGCGTTTTAGATAGAAGACCATTTTTTTTGAAATTACCACAACAATCTTTTTATTCTTAACACCTTTAGGCAAAATGAATAAATGAAAGACAAACGAGTTATGGTGAACGCTATGAAGTTTCGCAGTAGTTTTTTCAGAAAAAGCGCCGAGCAAGAGATTCAGAACAAAATGACAGAACATCTGTCCCGCGTCCAGCTTGTCACAAGAGCTTTAACACGTGCATTTAAGGCATGGTATGATGGAAAATTTACCGACCTTGACAGAGAAATTGGGATAATGTCAGCAGAAGAAAACGCTGCAGATAAGTTGCTGGCAGACATGTGGCTAGAACTTACTAAAGGAACGCTAAAACCAAAACTCCGGGCTGATATTCTGACATTTATTAAACGGGTTGATGAGGTCGCCAATAATGCAAAAAGGGCAGGTATAAATGTGCAAATCATGCATAAGGTAAAATTGCCAAAACATATTTTCGAGGAGATTATGAAAAGCTGTGAATTGTTAAATATGGCAGTAGATAAACTGGCGGAAGCCCTATCCATATATCGCAAAGACATTCAACGAACAATTGACCTGACTACAGAAATCAGCTTTCTAGAGCATCAAATGGATGGCTTGTATACGCGACTAAAAAACCATTATTTTGAATACAAAGACTATGCAGAGAATTTTGCTGGATTGATTATTTTCGATCATGCAATGAAAGATATTGAATTAGCTGCAAATGCGGCAGAAGACGCCTCTGATGTTTTGCGTTCGATTGTCATTAGCGAAGTCTAAAAAAAAGATTGAAGTTGAACACAAAGTGAAATAACAAGCCAGTGATTCAAAATGGTGGATGTTATATTAATTGTTATAGTAATTGTTTCCTTGATGTTAGCCTTCGCTATTGGAGCTAATGATGAAACGTTTTCCTCAGTAGTGGGGGTAAAACGATTAACAGTTCGTACTGCGGTATTCCTAGGCGCGGGAATCGCAATAATCGGCGGATTCTTTCTCTCTAAAAATGTCGGCGAAACATTGCGAAATAACATTTCCCCTGATTTGCCCATGCAAGATGACCCTGTGCTCATTTCTATCTATGTTGCTATGTCCATCAGTTTGATACTTGCATCTGTTTTTGGTTTGCCTATTTCTTCTACCGAAGCCCTCGTAGGAGCTATCTTAGGCATTTCTTTTGCACAGGGATACAAAGTTGAGTGGGGGTGGTCCGGAATGGGGAGGGTTTTAACCACTTGGGTTATTTCACCGATTTTGGGCTTCACCATCTCGTTCTTACTGATGAAACTCGTGAGATATATTCTAAAAAATACCGTGCGAAGTTTAAGGCAACATGAAACAGCAAACTCCGTTTTTGGTGTGTTTCTCCTTCTAATGGTTGTCTGGACAGGGCTCTCACGGGCAGGTAATGACATTAACAACGCAATTGCTCCCATTGTCCCGTTATTTACTGCCACAGGGCGTGTTGGTGCCGCAGATTATTGGTATTCGCGCATTCCTTTACTTATTGGAGGAGCAGGTTTGGGGCTTGGGTTGATCATTATTGGCTGGAAAGTATTGAAAACTTTAGGAAATGAGGTTGTGGAACTAACACCGGAATCGGCTTTTGTAACAGAGGGCTCAGCAGCATTAGTGGTCTTTACAGCAGTTATATTGGGTATTCCTGTCTCAGGAACAATGGTCCTCGTATCAAGTTTTCTGGGGGCGGGAATGGGGATGAATAAACCGATAAATTTCAAAACAATCCGGATGGTTGTGCTGTTTGTACTTTTAACGCCATTAATTAGTGGTATTATTGCAGTAGCATGCTATCACGGAATAAGGTGGTTGTTTTAATCATGGCTAGTAGATTATTTGGTTACAGAGGAATTCAAAAACAAATTGAGAAGAAATTATTGCAATTCTCCTATCTCCCATCAAAATATTTTGAGGCACTATATATTGAATACTCCACAAAAATACCCTGCCACACGCTAGAAATCCTCGAGATGGAAGAGAAGAATGTTCGAAACCTTTTATTGAAACTGATGCAAGATGGACAAGTGGACACAAAAATTGAGATCGAGAAATTCCAGCTCTTTCAAAGAATTAATGAAGTGTTGTCGAAATGCAAAGAAGTTCGATTGCTGTTATCCGAATATGCAGAACAAATCGTAGAAGAGAACTATAAACGTCTCTTGAAGCTCCTTAAAAAAATCTCTGAAACAGCAAAAATAATGCACGAAGATGTTGACGCACTCTATGATGATTACGAGTTAGCAATGGAAAAAGCAGCAGTGCTGAAAGAAGGGTGCGAAAAACTTCTCGGCGAGCTCTATGAATTCAAATTCTGTGATGTAGAAGGAAAGTGTGAATATTCATTTGAGGACCCAGAAGTACTAATTGGTAATTCATTGCGTGATAGCTTGCAAGAAATGAGTTATGTCGCAGAGAAAGTTGTTCACATTGTGACAACTTTTAGCTATAAATATAATACAAAACGCCCCGGGGAAAAGAAGAGCGAAAAAAAGCAGAAAGAAAAGAAAGCAAAGAAGAAAGTCGGAAAAGAACCTAAGAAGAACGCTTGACTTATAGTGAAAAATGGCGAGTCTGGAGGGATTTGAACCCTCGACCTGCAACGACTCCCGAACATGATTGCGTCATGAGCCGTTTAGAAGGCTGCCGCGCTATCCTAGCTGCGCTACAGACTCATAAGAGACAAATGAATTGTGCTCTATTTTTCCCTCTCGTTTTCTCTTTAAAATAGTTGCGATGAGAAGAAAAAAGTCCTTCAAATCATGCAAAATAAAAATCGCAAAAAAATTTATACTTAAGTTAATTTTGAACCAATGATTTCTTAGAATTGTTTGATATAGCTATCAAAAATTAAAAAAAGTTTTGCTTTTTTTACGTAAAAGAAAACAACCTTTTTTTTATTAATCCTAGTGTTTACAACTATTCTTGGTTTTGGAATAGGAAAAATTATGGGAGGAAAAAAATGAAAACGAAAAGATTTCTTGTTCTCTTTGCCGTATTATTGACTATACTTAGCTTGAATTCTTTTTTTGTTAATTCAGCTTATGTCGATAATATACGGATTCATTTTAATGGGTCTGGATTATATGGCGACAGCGTATTAATTTTACTTGTTGATGTTCCTTCTACAGGAGGAAAAGCAACTAGGTATTTCGCGTATGAAACTACAGGAAAAGATGATTTTGATATCTATGAGACTTTAAGCGGACCTGATTCAGCATTCATGCCATATTTAAACTACATGGACTTTTTAATTATTGTAGCTTCGAATTCTAATGGTGATAGCTGGAACGATTTCAGTATGCGAATAACAGTATATGATGGCTCTCATAGCGACAAATCATACAAATATAATTTCGGAGAAAGCGCAGGAGATGATTTAAAAGTCGGTATCTGGCAATTCACACAATACGCAACAATGGAATTCTATAATAACGGTTATACCATTGCCTCTTGGCGGTGGGACAATCAATATGCCTACTGGACCGATGGCGGATATTTCGCATGATGATTGGGCTTCTTTTTGGAGACATATAGATGACTATTTCTCCTCTGGAGCAGACAATGAAATTGAGGATGTTTTAGCATACGTCACTTTTCCTGATCCTTGGCCCCCGTAAAAATGGAGGTTTTATTTCTTTTTAAAAAGGTCTTTATAGAAAAAAAGTAAAAATTAAATGAGAGATGAAAAGCATGGAAAAGAAAATCTTACTGGGAATTGCTTTTATATCTATCTGTTTAATGACAAATTGTGAAATTTTAGCTGTTTCAACTTCAATGTCATTAAATAATATTGTAGTAACATCGAATAGAGAATTTGGCATCTATGGTGGAATGGTTGGTACTAATAACATTCACTTGATTTATGCATCTATTCAACAATACAAAAAAGACTTGATACACTTTTCAGTTGAAGAGGGGAAAGTTAAGAAAAACATCATACAAGAAGAGTTTTATCTGAATAATGAAATATGTTTCTCAGCTTTTGCAGATCAATCCTTTTCTGTTGCTTATCTTGCAACAGAAGAAAACAAAAGCAATCAAAGATACGACCACAATTATTATTACTATTATTACAATGCCACCACAAATTTCAGTAGAAAAATCTTTCTTTTAAATGTCAATGAATATGTATATTCGAATTACTATTACAACCCAGAGTTACTTGGCATACGCTTCTTGAACAACGAGAATGTTTTTCTCCTTACTAGTATCAGTAGTGAGAGTAAAGCAACAGAAGTAATTTCTCTGAAGATAAAAGGTACAACGGTAAACAAACAAACTTTCACACTTAATGGAAAGATAACGCCGGTCTCCTCTTGCTATGCTACAACCCTTAACTGCGCATATTTTCTCTTCAAAAACCTTACAGCAGAGGACGATTACCTCTTCATACCTTTTAATTTCACTACCCAAACATTCATGAGCCCTATAAATATTTCATTCTCTTATCTAAATTATGAAATTAATAGTGGGAGATTGCTTTTCGATCAAACCACTGGCAAGTTTTTCTACTTTTTGCCTACAAGTATCGGTTATTCATCAGAGTTTGCCCTTTTTGAGTATAATAAAACAATACATACATTTGTTTTACAGGGCACTACAACAAATGCTTATGGAATTTTTGGCCAATATATTACAAATGAGATTTACTACGAGACTGCTCCAAAATTTTTTGATGTTGCGATGAATGGCTCCGAAGTGAACTTGTTATATTTAAGGAATGTGCCTCATATTGGTCCTAGATTATACAGGGGGTGTTATAACCTAACCGAGGACAACCCTAGTTGGAATTTTGTTGATTTAGGGTTAGATGAAAATTATGAGCCATTTTATAGTAGTTTTTCGTGGAATATTAACACCCAAGAGGTTATTGACTCGTACTTCCTAGGTTTTATTTATGGAAATGCATCCCCCTACCATTCTATTGGAGGTGGGTCTAAAATTATATCAGCTATTAGTGTCCTTGGACCAGCTGCAAGCCAAATTAAAAAACCATTCCTTATTAAAGCAATAAGGATCGTTTATTTCCGGCTGATAATCACTGCTTCGATTATAACCCCATCAATCTTAATTGGAAGTTTAACCTTCTATTTCCTTAAAAAGAAAAGGCCGAGGGAAAGCAATTAATGTCCAAAGAAAAGCTCTCTTTCAAAGCACTATTCTATAGTGCATTTTCCTTTTCTTTTAGTGACAAGAGACAATTAACTTTTAATCTTTTAAGTTTCATGCTTCCTTTCCTTTTATTCTTCCCTACCCTTTTTACCGGACTAAGTGTGCAATCCTCTTTTTTACCTGAATATCAAACGTTACACCCATTGGAACAAGATGACTATTATTCTCTGTATTACATGATGAGTGAGTCTTATCTTTCGAACACGAGCAACATCCCCTCAGACCTTCTAAAGAATATTGACGAAGATGTGACAGAAATCATTTCTTATTCAAACTTAGAAGGATATATAACTGATCGATTAATGTTATGCGAAGCAGAAATGCAATTTTTCGCACAAGGAACATTCGCACCACTAACTGTTCTGTTCCTAGAAAATGAAACTCTAATGCAAGCCTCCAAGTATTTTGCCTTCGAAACGATGCCGGTTGCCTATAATGAGGTTATCTTGGTGAGAAATACCGATTTGCCAACTGATGAGTACGAATATTCTTACGCTATTGGGGATAATATTTCTATTCTACCATTTTCTTTAGAAATTGATGATGTATTCATTAATAACACCTTTCTAATAAACCCTTTAAACGCTAGTATCTCAAACTATTTTTCAGTGAATGATTTCCTCCTTGAAGGGAGACTCAGCACAGAAAATCCTTTTCTCCATCACGCTTTAAGTAGCAATTTGGGGTTTATTTCTCAACACCCTTTACTCTTAGTCCCAATCGATTATCTAACCGATTTCTTTCATTATTTCCCTGCATTATTATATTCTGAGATTAGCATTAATGTCCAATTCCTTTATGATTTTTCTTCTTTCAAAATATCTCAGTTAAAAGAACTCTATAAGACAGCAGAAAATTTGCCCAAGCTTTCAGGCCCCTCCTATTATCATGGGCTTTTCGCAAACGTGAGCCCAGAATTGGCTGAATTTATGGCGGCGTTCAAAAGTGAAATACGGCAACAGTGGTTCCGTCTAATCGCAATTGGACTCCTTGTCACAGTTTTTTCAATAGCAATTCTTTGGTTTAGTGTCTCGACAAACATTCTAAAAACATCAGATATTTACACAAATTTTTTGACTCGCGGTTTTTCTAGAAAAACCATTCTCAAAATTTTTTCAGTGGCACGATTTCTGGAGTTGGCCCTTTCTGCTTTTTGCGCTCTTCTGTTTGCCTTTCCTATAACATATGGTAATTTGGCGATAATCACCTTATTATTAAAATCACACTTTCTTCCATTACAACTCATTTCATTCGCTACTGTTTTTCTTCCCTCATTGCTGTTTTTTATCATAATCTTTGGCTTTTCATTAATTAGTTTGGTAATTCTTCTCAAGCAAGTTGAAGCTTCTTTCCCGAATCGCCTTAGTTCTATCTCCACTCATACTAAAAACACATCGAAAATGCAGTTATTAATTTTCAGCTTAATGGCGACGTTTGGATTAATTGGGTTAACATCCTTTTTACTAGTAAAGAGATTTTTATTTGCTCAAGAAGATTTAACTTCAAGTTTAAGCTTCATTCTAAACACTTTTTCATATCTTTTTATTGCGATGGTAGTTGTTTGCGTTCTTTTTATTTTGATAAATATATTACTCTTGAAAGTGGTATCAACCGCCCAAACTCTCTGGGAAAAAGTCTCTAAAAAATTCTCTATTTTATTACACAATCTGTCTTTTGCCTTTCAGCATCAAAGAAAACAATCTTTTTTTATTGGACTCTTTTTCCTTATCCTCTTACAATCGTTCATTCTTCCGGCCTACCTCACTCAACACGCTGCTAATTCAGCAAGATTTATGCTCGGCTCTGATGTTTCATTTCGTTTAGAACAACCTTCTATTACTGAGAGCTTTATTTCAGATGTTTCTTCTCTTCCTTCGGTCTCTTCTACAGCCAATTATTCTTTTATTCAATTGACAATTTATAATGTTGTTTACCAGGTCCTTGTTGTTTCTCCCACTTTTGGATCCACTGTAGCGTATGCTAAAGAATACCATATGGGGATCACAAAAAATAGTTTAGAGAAATTTTGCAATAGAACTAATGCCATTCTAACGCAATCAAAAGATGATTTTCTTAACAATAGAATTGAAGTTGAACAAGGAGAGAGTCTGCTCACCATAGGAATAAACAATCTCTCAGCTTCAGAAAATGAATTCGTGAAAGTTAATTTTACTGTTTGGGGAACTTTTAACCGCTTTCCGATTCTTCTGAATGATCAAGAGTTAATGGACGCACAGTACGAAGAGGGAAGAACGGTTCCATTTCTTGTGATGACAGAAGGGGGTTTTAAAACCATCCTTCTCCACCAAAAAGACATCTTGATTATTATAATTGAAGAAGCTGTTCTTGTAAAACTTGAAAAGCATGTAGAAGTTAAGCAATTTTTACAAGAAGTTGATGCTCTTGGCTATTCTTTTTTGCCAACAACATGGATTGATTGGTATCCAAAGTACTTGCCCACCTTTTCTACCAGCATTTTTGCTTTATCAATTACCTCGGGTGTCTTTGCAACGATAAGCTTTTTCACTACAAATATTGTATTAACTAGAGAGGAACTTAACAACCGCCGCGAAAAGATACTTGTATTGCGTTATCGGGGTACTCCAATTAGAAACATCTCAAAAGGATTCTTACTCGAGTATCTCCTTCTCCTAGTATTAATGTTCCCAATTGGCTGTGCCGCTGGTATTGGTACTCTTACTTTTCTCCTAAAGATCCTTGTTAAGGCGGATAATTGGGTTCTTGAAGTCCCCTATTTTTCCAAGATTTCTGTTTATCTTTCTGTTCTAATAGTAGTTATAATTGGAATTGATGTTAGTATTCGGTATTTCTATCTAAAGAAGTTCTTAAACTTCCAGCCATCAATAAGGGAGGAAACCTGATGATTAAATTAGAGGCAATAACTAAAATTTATCCAAATCCTAAGTTGGGTCGATCCATTGTCGCATTAAGTGGATGTGATTTGGCAGTTGAAGAAAGTAGTTTTGTTTCCATCATCGGTCCAAGTGGAGCTGGAAAGTCCACACTCTTAAGAATTCTAAGTGGTTTAGAACAACCAACGAGTGGCAAAGTAAATGTGTTGTCTCAAGATATTGATTTACTAACACCAAAAAAATTGTACCAATTTCGGCTTCAAAATATTGGCTTTCTTAATCAAATGCCACACTATAATTTGTTTCCGGAATTATCTGTTGAACAAAACCTCTTGATCCCCCTTCGCTTGTTAGGGGAAAGCAGGGAAAAAGGTAAAAAGGTAGTAGAAGATGCATTAGAAAGAATGGAAATCAAACATCTCTCTCAGCATCGTGCCAAACAGCTCTCCATGGGAGAAAGCATGCGAGTGAGTCTTGCTGTTGCTCTTATAACGAATCCGCCTATTTTGCTGGCAGACGAGCCTACGGGGCAACTTGATAAAAAAAACACACAAGTTATCCTTGAGTTATTGAAAGCAATAAACCAACAAGAAGGCACAACTATTTTAGTGGTAAGCCATGATCCTGTTTACTTTTCTGTTGTCTCCGAATCATTTCTAATCTTCAATGGTAGGTTGGGTGCTGTGTATACCCAAGAAGACTTGAATGAACATCTTTTAGAAGGAGAGCAAGAAAAGGAAAATCAGACAAAAGAAATATTTGTCTCGCATATTGATAGCTTTTCTTATCTTTTCTTACCAAATCGTATAAAGGAACTTTTAGCTCTTGATAAAAAAGTAAAATTCGTTATTGATTACGAAATAAAGAAAGTCTTCCTCGAGAATCCACAAGGCTCAGAAGCGTTTAAAGAAGTAGAACATCCTCAATTTGTAAAAATCTCAGGATTTCATCCAAAAAAGCACAAGAAGGGAGTAACACCCATCCTAGAATGTAAGAATTTACAAAAGTGGTATCATTCTCCGAATGATCAGCTTATCCTTGATGGGATAAATCTCCAACTTCTTCCAAGTGAATTGGTGTTTTTAATTGGGCCTTCAGGCTCTGGGAAGACCACTTTTTTGAACATTCTTTCTGGGATGGACTTGGATTTTAATGGTTCTTTAGAGCTCTTTGGCAAGGCTATCTCTTCTTCAAATCAATCTCTTGTTGAAAAAGTTCGCGCTCAAAAAATGTATTATTTATCTCAATATGTTAATTTGTATCCTTCTATGACCCTTGATGAAAATCTCAATTATTTCCTTAATGTTCACAAGACTCAAAAGGAAAGGGCATTCTATGAAAAGGATTTTCTTCTTCACTTTCTCACATTAGACGAAATCACAGATCAAGATGTCGCAAAATTTTCATTAGGAGAAAGAAAAAGAGCTTCATTTCTCTTAGGATTATTGCAAGCACCAGAGATTTTACTTCTAGATGAGCCCACTGCCAATCTAGACGAAATGAACAAACACAAAGTAATGAGCCTCCTTGTAGATTATATTATGGGTACAGGCGCCTCAGCCATAGTTGTAACTCATGATTTGCTATCACTCATCCCAAACAGTAGAGTTATTATGCTCGAGAATGGGAAAATAGCAAGAGAAAGAATAGCAACTAAAGAGTTTTGCACTAAAATTAAAGATCAATTTTTGAGTAAAAAGCGAATAGGCTTTTAATAAAAAATCATAGCCCCAATTTCTTTCGCTTGGTGAGGATATGTTTTTCGATGCCATCAACTGCTTTCACAGTATCTGGTTCTACGCTTAGGAGTCCACCGGTGATGTCCTTCAAGTCCTCTGTGAGTAGTTTCACGAGGTTTAGTCCGCCGGTGACCGTGGGAATGGGATTTACGTAGGTATAAAGACCATATGCTAAAGCGAAAATTGCATCTATCGTTGCTTTTCGTTCCTCTGGTGCTAAAATTTCAACGAGAGTGCTTGGTTCGTCGTATTTTTTATTGAATTCTTTTCCACAAAATCACATAGCTTCTTCACGCCTTTCTTCCAATCTTCACCAATTGTTATCCCTAGTCTTTTTACAAATGCCTTTAATTTTCCGGCTCTGCAATTTGAAAGGGTGTTTTTCCTTGCGCAATTGCTCTCATTGTTTTAATTGTTTGTTCTGTGTGGTATTGATATGTTGCTGTTCCCATAACGTTTCTTAAGCGCATCATTCGCATTGCTATGCCGTCTCCTGTCATCCCGCAGACACCCCGACGATCTTTTTCTACATTGGCACGGCAAGGGGCATTGGAACATAAATCACATCGCCCCCAGATTGACAGAAATAGCACCTTCGGTCTGGTTGGCCAAAGGCTAAACCTTGATCCGCATACCTGCCCCAAATGTTGGTTATTCCTTCTTGTTCCAACCGAATAAACAAGCGGCTGTGGGATTCTGATTGTTCAACAGATTCTTTTCGTAGTTTTTTATAGACTATTCTTACTGATTCATGTTCTGAAAGGCGTTCTTCTTCCATTTTTACTTACCACATTCTCATCAAGAATATATACAATTAATTTATTGTATAGAGAGTGTTCTCTTTATTTTTTGAGCCAAGACAAAGGAAGATAAATTCATTTTTCGAAAAGAAAACCTTTTTTGCCATAAAGCTTGTATTATTGATATTATGAAGGAACAAAACAAACTTCGATTTGAATTTCCCCTCTGTGAGCATTGTGCAGCTGAACGAAAAACGAAATTGGAAATTTTCCTGTTGCGAAGAAGCCGAAAGCGCGAACCATCTCCATGTGTCATTTGCCAACAACTAACCAAAATGACTGTTACCGGTCTTGCGGACTCTGATAAAGAGATTATGTTAATAAAAAGAAAACTTCAATAAATCACTCTTTATACACGAGAATTCTTGAAAATTCGTTGCTCAATATCCAACAATTGCCAGAGTTAGCTTTTTTAAATTTCAAATAGGACCGTATTCCTTCCTGTGTATTCTTTTCTTCAAGTTTTTTGGCATGCTTTCTATAGTTATTTCCAGAAAGTGGTTTAGTGTAAATTGTAACTTACCTTTCCTTTAGATCCTTTGTTTTTATAGACCAATTGAACGACAAAGAAAATTCCAATAATGATCGGCCCGACAAGACCATCGTAGAAACTTGTTGACATACCCCACCAGTCTCCTGCGGCAAAGCTGGCAAAAATTCCTACCAACAATAGATTGTAGATGAAAGTTACTGCTGATAAGCCAATGCCACCAAAAATAACGATTTTGTCAATTTTGTCGCTGAGCTTACCTAGCGAACAGATGAGTTTTAGAATGGAAAGCAAGAGTAAGAGAAGGAATAGAAAACCGAAGAGAAACAGGAAAAATTGTGCCCATGCTGGTGCCATTTCAGAACCAATGAAAAAATAATAACTCCAAGAATAACCAACATTCCACCAACCAAAATCCGTAAAGAACGCTAAAATTGCTCCTATGAAACTAAAGATCATCGAGGTAACACTAAAGACAAGTGGGATTGGATCCACTTTTTTGGTTCAGACATAAGTAACAAGTACTGATCTATTCTTAAGAACCTTTGCACATTAAAACTCGAGTCTTAATCTTTATTTTTTTTGAATTGTTGCTAAAACCCAAAAAGTGTCACTTTTCTCTCGTTTTAAGGATGTTTTAAAAGCAACTTTATATTTCGCCTTTTCCAACAACTCAAGTGTTTTCGTTGGGGGGTAATTGCTCCAAAACATCGGTTCGCCATAAAAATCCTCCATGCCTTCCATTGCTTGTGCTTTGGTATTAATTAACAACAGCCCATTATTTTTAAGGATGCGAGCGAAATTCTGGAAAATGAAGAGGTGATTGTTTCTCGGGACATGCCATAACGTATCAATGCATATCAATCCGTCAAACGAATCATCAGCAAAGTCTAGCGTAAGAATGTTCTTTTTAACAAACGTTGCTTGTGGAACATTTGCTTGCGCAAGATCAATCATTCTTTGAGAAATATCAATACCTATAACTCGGAACCCTTGCCCAACAAGGAATTTTGCTGCCGGCAAACCCACTCCACAGCCCACATCAAGAACTTTTCCTGCAGTCGGAAGGGCAGATGAAAAGCGCACTACTTCCTTTGGAATTATTTCGGCAATACTCGCACTGGCATATTACGCAGCAATTTTATCGTAGCTCCCTTCGACCAGGTCAATTATGTTCATGTGTTATTTAACCATCCATACTTCAAAAAAGTAATTCTTCAGAAATTAACACCACAAATCCTTAAATTCCCGGGATAAATTACTTTAATAGTTAAATATCTCTGGTGGCTCTAAATGAAAATTGTTTTAGCTGCATTCCTTTTAACAACATTTGCAGGGTTATCTACAGGGATTGGAAGTGCCGTCCCTTTCTTCTTTAAACGTTTCCGGAAATCTTTTCTGGCATTTTTCCTGGGCCTATCAGTGGGTGTGATGGTGCTCGTCTCTTTTGCAGAGTTGCTTCCCTCAGCTGCAGAGTCGCTTCAAAGCTATTGGCTTTATCTTGCCTTCTTTCTTGGAATTGGTGTTGTTTTCGCTATAGATTTAATCATTCCTCATAAGGAAAATCCACATCACATGCCTCGAGGTGAAGCTGCTATCACAGAGATACAAGCAGAATGCTGTGGTGAAGAATGTGGAGACGGAATTGTCAAAGCGCGAGTGGAGCAATCAGAAGTGGAAGCAACTAAAGACTTAAAATTAAAGCGAACAGGAATTATTACTGCTCTTGCAATAGCTATCCACAATTTCCCAGAAGGCATGGCTACTTTTGCAACTGCTTTGGGAGACATTAACCTTGGAGTTACCATTGCTATTGCCATTGCCATTCATAACATCCCAGAAGGGATCAGTGTTTCCATACCAATTTTTTATGCTACAAAAAATAAATGGAAAAGCTTCTGGCTCTCTATGGCATCAGGTATTGCTGAACCAATTGGCGCAGCCCTTGCCTTCGGCCTTATGAAACTTTTAGAGCAAAACCAGTTTATTGCTAGCCATTTCGATCAACTCCTCGGCGGAAGTTTGGCATTTGTTGCAGGAATTATGGTCTATATTTCATTAGACGAACTTCTACCGGTAGCCAGAGAGTATGGGAAAGGCGATGTTGTGATGGCGGGAGTGGTTATTGGTATGGTAATTATGGCTGCGAGTTTGATTCTGTTTGAATTTTTTGGTTGAGTGTTTCTCCTTTTTTTCTCTTCTCAATGGCTTCTAAGAGAGCATTCGTTTTTTCGAGTCGTTCCTTCTCCACTTGATCGGGCGTCTTTAATCCGATCTTAGATTTCATATAAATTAACAATAAAAATGGTATGAGAGAGAGAATGATTGGTAACAAGTATTCATAAGGAAGCGAATACCCCTGGTCGACAATTGCACCAAAAATAACCGGAATAACAGCCGAGAAGCCAGTCATTATGGCGACAATAATACCATAAACGGTCCCGAGGATTTCGAGGGGAATTATCTCTGCCTGTAAGGAATTTGCTGAGGGATTGGAAAAATAGAATGATGTAGAGAGGAAAACAAAGAGGAGAATTGCAACCACCAGTAAGCCAGTATTTATTTGAAGGTTTGCCAAGTCCATTGTCCCTACAAAAATTACGACGGCAATGGATGCCAAAACCGTCGCTCCCATCGAAAAGAGAAATGTTTTAAGACTTCCTTTTTTCTTGGACACAAATCCGCTTATAAGTGCTGCAACGCCTCCGGAGCCAAGAACAAGAGACATGATCATTGCAGAGTGAAACTCAGATGCACCAAAGCGATCCTCAAAGATGAATGAGGTGAAAGTATTCATAATCCTAAAAATCCCACTTCGCAATACCAGCACAAAAACAAGCGCAATAAATGGTCCGGAAATGAAGCTTAGAAGGGGTTTTCTTGTACGTTTTTTCTCCTTTGTATCTATTGGGATCACATCTTCATTTGTAATAATCTCTTTTTGTGGGGTGTAAACCAGGTATTTTTTTGTTAGCAGTGAGGTTGTTATTAGAATCGGAGCAACAAGCAAACCAAAAATACCCAGGATTAATGTTGTGGTCCTCCATCCCAACCAACTTGACAATCCAATGGTCATTATTGGTGTGGTGATCGAGCCGAATGTCCCAAAAATGAGGTTGATACTATGAGCAACATTCCGATCTGCACCAAACTCTTGTGAGAGCAATGGCAAAGCAATTGGATGAAAAATGGACGCGCCTAAACCTGCAACCACGGCTGCGATTATTAAAACTGCAAATGAATTGGCAACATAAATAATGAAAGTATGAGAGACAATGATCAAAAACCCCACAGCGATCAGCTCTAAACGCCATTTGCGGATTTTGTCCCCTACAACCCCTAAAACAATGGTGGAAGGAATCATTACAACAATACTCACCATAGCAATTATGCCGGCACGAGTATAATTGAGAAAGTCTACCTCATCACGAATTACTTGACACAAAATGGGCAAAAAATACGGGAAAATATGCGCCATCGTATGATAAATATTTATGGGCATTAGCAGTTTTAATTGATTCCGTTGTAACATTTGCAGTCGTATTTTCAAAAATAGTCCACTATTAAAAATTTTTTTACTAATAAAATTATGTTGAATGTTGTACAAATCGCCGGAAAAAAGAGAAAAAAAGAGGGGAAGAACTTAACCTTTAACAACAGCAATGGGTTTTAATCGGGCCACTCTTTTTCCGATACCAACACTATCGCTGACTTCTGCAACAGCATCGATGTCCTTGTAGACGCCCGGAGCCTCTTCAGCCAAGATTTTTGGATGTGCAGATTTAACTTCTATGCCTTGCCCTTTAAGTTCGGACCTGACCTTATCGCCCCAGAAGCGTTTGAGCGCGGCAGAACGGCTTAACACTCGGCCAGCACCATGTGCAGTGCTACCAAAGCTTGCTTCCATTCCTTTTGGTTGACCAATAAGTACATAGGATGCTGTACCCATACTACCTGGGAGGATGACAGGTTGACCAATAGTTTGATATGCTTTTGGCACTGCAGGGTGATTTGCGGGGAAAGCTCGAGTTGCTCCTTTTCGGTGAGTAACTACTTTTCGTCTTTTCCCATCGATATCGTGTTCTTCTATTTTAGCGATGTTATGTGCTACATCATAAATTAAATGCATATCAAGGTCTTCTGCTGATTGTTTGAATTTTTGTTCAAATGTTTCTCGTACCCAATGTAAGATCATTTGTCTGTTCCCCCAAGCAAAGTTTGCACCACAAGCCATGGCTTTCAAATAATCCTGCCCCTCTTCACTTTGTGTTGGTACGCAAGCTAGTTGACGATCAGGAGGCGTAAGATTGTATTTTGGCATTTGTTGTTCGAGTTTTCGCAAATAGTCGCCACAGATTTGATGACCTAAACCTCGACTCCCAGTATGAATCATAATCATAACTTGATTCTCTTCATAAATGCCCATCGCCTTTGCAAGCGTGGGGTCATAAATTTTGTCAACGAATTGTATTTCAAGGAAATGGTTACCACTTCCTAAGCTACCCGCTTGAGGCATCCCCCTTGAGATGGCTTTTGCAGAGACTTTTTCAGGGTCAGCATTTGCCAAGGCACCATTTTCTTCGCAGTGTTCAAGATCTTCTTCCCAGCCGAGTCCTCGTTTTACACAATACTTTGCACCTTCTGTTAACAGTTCATCTAGTTCTGAGCGGTTAAGATGGATTTTTGCTTTTGATCCCAGACCTGCGGGGATATTCTTAAAGAGCCGTTCAGTAAGCTCTTTTGCGTGGGGGATAATGTCTTCTTTTTTCATGTTCGTTCGCAGTAACCTTACACCACAATTAATATCATAACCAACGCCCCCAGGACTTACTACTCCTTCGTTGTAATCCGTGGCAGCGACTCCACCTATGGGAAATCCATAGCCCATGTGCCCATCAGGCAACACGAGGGAATGTTTGTAAATGCCTGGCAACCAAGCGACATGGGTTGCTTGGAGAAACATTTTTTGCTCCATAGCTTTAATTATACTTTCATTTGCAAAAATTTTCACAGGAACTTTCATGTAATTCCGAGTAGAGGCCGGTATTTCATAGATATATTTTGCAACTTTTTTAGGGATAATTTCAACCATTTTGTTCACACACATATTTGTTTAACAATTCTTTTATCGAGGTTCGCGAGAAAAGCATGGAGAATTGCAGTTCGGGAAGACCGGTATCAAACTCGCTTACTCTTTAAATAATCTTTACCACCATCAACTGATTATTAATCTTTCGCTATAAATCAATTTTTTCGTAAGGATTTCTACTGGAGACTTCGAGAAGCACAATTGCAAAGGATTATCACATTGATGTTAACAATAGGACTTTATTAAAAAAGGAGAGCTTTTCTCACGAGAACTATGACAACAACAATTATTATTGGCGCTTTTTGGGGCGATGAAGGTAAAGGAAAGATTATCAGCTATATTGCGTATCACGAACATCCCGCAATCATTGCTCGCGGTGGTGTCGGCACAAATGCCGGCCATACTGTGGTCTATCAAGGGAAAAAATACGGTTTGCGAATGATCCCCAGTGGGTTTACAAGTGAAAAGTCACGATTACTCATCGGTGCGGGCGTTTTAGTTGACCCGGAGATTTTTCTGCGTGAAGTAGAACTCACAGGTTGTAAGGACCGTATTGGAGTGGACTTTCAAGCAGGTATTATTGAGAAAGAGCATAAAGAAAAGGATCAACATGATAAGCATCTCAGTAAAAAAATCGGTAGCACAGGGACCGGCTGCGGACCGGCGAATGAAGCAAGAGCACGAAGAACCTTACGCCTTGCAAAAGAAATCCCTGAATTAACCCCCTATCTTACAGATGTCTCTAAAGAAATAAATGAAGCAATTGCTGCCGGAAAAAATGTTTTACTGGAAGGAACCCAGGGGACAATGCTCTCTCTTTTTCATGGGACTTATCCCTATGTGACAAGTAAAGATGTCTCTGCTTCGCAAATTTGTGCAGATGTCGGTATTGGTCCAACAAAAGTTGATGAGGTAATTGCCGTCTTTAAAGCCTTCATGACTCGAGTTGGAGAAGGACCAATGCCAGGAACACTCTCCGAAGAGGAAATGAAAAAGAAGGGTTGGATGGAATTTGGTACTGTGACTGGGCGTGCTCGACGAGCTGCGCCGATTGACTTTGAAATTGCGAGGAAGGCTGTAAGATTAAATGGTGCAACACAAATCGCTCTTACAAAATTGGACATCGTTTTTCCAGAGGTAGCAAATGCAACAAAGAAGGAAGAGCTTTCCCCCGCAGCACTAGAGTTCATTGCAAATATTGAACGAGAAACAAATATACCAGTAACCTTGATCGGCACAGGACCTGATGCAGAAGCGATTATTGATTTACGAGAAGATAAGTTGTAAGAATCACCAGTTACAACCATTTTTCTTTTTTTTTATCAGAATGTTTTTGGCGGTTTGCGGCGAGCCATGATAAAGATTGTTGACATGGAAAGTATTAATATTGAACTAATTAAAATCGCCGGAAATTTGCTGCGCCAAAAGCTTTCGGGAACAGAGACCAGCCCTTTTAGTAGAAAGAATGTCGAGCTCTTGTATTGTATTCCTGATGAAGTATTTGCCAGAAAAGTCAGTGGTGTCTTGTCCAACCAAGTATTAATTGGGCTTATTTTACCGACATAAGTGTAATTTGTTCCTTCTAAAAGATAGAGCTTGGTTTTATTTACAACTTTGTTTGGCAAGGTTGGTACAACATAGACACTTTCAGAAAGAACATCTTCGCCAAAGACAGTTATTTGGAGGTCGGCATATTGATTATTCTCGGTGTCGAGGTGTATATCAAAAGAGAAATCAACGAAAACGATTCCAATAGCTTTTACAACTTCAAATTGTAAATAAAGGCTTGCATGTTCCACACTAAATCTTGTGGCATTAATTTTAAGATAATACTCACCTGCCTGAGCAAAGGGACCGATTTGTCCTGAGAAAATTGCCTGATATTCAGAGACTGTCCTAGAGCGAGTGAGAGAAATTGAGGCCCAGTTTTGTTGCTCCAGAGAATAGTGAGCATAAACAGTTGAGATATTCACTTCTGGTCCTTCAAAAAGGACGCTAAAGGAAATGACAGAATAATTAGCATAAATCACATGGTTATAATGGGAAAATTCGAGCAGTTGGAGTGAATGGTCTGTTGCTGTTGCCATGGTTGATTTGTTTCTGGGGACCAAACCATCTTCTGTTGTCATTGTGGGGAGGGAAATGAAAGTAAAACAAAGAAGGCTACCCAGAAGAAAAATGATGAAGCATTTTTCAGTGATTTTTTTCATAGCTTGTCCCCTTATTGCCTATAAAAGATTCAGCCCTATCATTACATATATTCATTTCGAAAACAATTGAAATTGTCGCCAAGAAGAGGAAATTGCTTAAATAGATTAGAAAGATAATATATCAAAAAAATTCAAAGGAAAAAAAGCCGGACAACAAGAATGACAAGCGATGATGATAGTAAAATAAAACAAACTTTATCCGAACAAGAAAAAAGATTGAAACGGGAGAGAACGGCCACTCAAGCTTTGATTAATACTGCAAACATAATCGATCAAGCTGATGGACAAGTATTATCATCAATGTATGACCCCATAGCTACCTCTCTGGGATTGAGTGATGCTACAAGTATGGGAAGTATCACAACCGCCCGAGCATTGCTACAAGCCATAAGCAGCCCCTTTTGGGGATGGCTCTCTGACCGATTCTCGCGAAAATTGATTTTAGCTATCGGTTGCTTCATTTGGGGTAGCCTTACCATCATTTTAGGCACGTTGAATTCTTTTGCCGGGATAATGAGTGTTCGCGCTCTGACAGGTATAGGCCTTGCAGTTATTGTTCCCACCTCCCAATCATTAATAGCTGATTATTTCCCCCAATCAAAAAGGGGGAGAGCTTTTGGAATGCTCGGACTCACAACGGTGCTTGGAGCTATTGTAGGAACACTTTATGCGACACTCTTGGGAGATAAAACCGTTCTTGGCTTTGAAGGGTGGCGGGTCGTGCTTGTTTCGTTGGGCATTCTAAGCCTTCTTCTGGGGGTTTTTGTATTAATTTTCGGGAAGAATCCTCAAAGAGGTCTCTCAGATGAGTTGGGAATCATCACAGAAGAAAAGCGAAGGAAATTCAGGTTCAAAGACTTTGGCACCATTTTATCAAATAAAACCTTCATGTTAATCGTTGCTCAAGGCGTTGCCGGGTCAATTCCCTGGAATTCTATCTTATTTATGATTCTGTGGTTAGAAACAATGGGAATAGATAGCTTTATGGCGGGAATTGCTTTTGCGGTTGTTGCCATCGGGGCTGCTTTTGGCAACCTCTTTGGAGGTGTGATCGGCGACAAGGCAGAGAAGAAATGGCCAAACAAAGGGCGTATTCTTATTGCACAATTTTCGGTCTTTTCCGGGATACCAATGATGTTTATTCTTTTCTTGATAATTCCAAAATTCCTGATCGTTCCAAAATATGTTTCACAAGGAATCATTCCACCACCAACAACACTCTTTATCTTCATCATTCTTGGTATACTCACCGGCTTTTTGATAAGTTGGAGCGCACCAGCAACTAATAATCCGATATTCAGTGAATTATTTGAACCTGAAATTCGGGGAACGGCATTCTCTGTCGACCGATTATTCGAAGGAAGCGTTGCTGCAACTGGGACATTAATTGTTGGACTTATCGCAGATCATTTATTTGGCTATGATAAAAATGCAAATGCAACAATTTCAGGAACAGTCAATAATGTCTATGCGTTAAGTTATGCAATGCTTATTGCTACTGTTGTTCCGTGGGTTATCTGCCTTTTATTTTATTCCTTTATTTACTTTACCTATCCAAAAGATAGAGATGCTGCGAAAGATAAATTGATGCGAAGGAGAATAGAATTGCAAGAAAGTGAGAATACCACAGTAATGACAACAGAAAGTGAATTGAAAGAAAAGGAGGGAAATACTTGACCGAAAATGTAAGTGTTATTCTACATTGGAATGCTGATTATGCAGAAATTCCACGAAAGAAGCTGCCGGTCGTCGTGGAAAAATCATACGAACCAATGATCGCCGCCTTAGAGGAATGGCGTGACGGAACTGTTTGTTTCAATCTCACCGGGCATACAATTGAATTCTTGCAGCAGAACTTCCCCGAACTTATTGAGCGAATGAAAGAACTTGTAAGGGAGAATACAATTGAAATGCTTGCTTGTGGCTACAGCCACCCCATCTTACCTTTGCTTCCTAAAGAACGAGTGAAAAAGCAAATAAAAGACCATATTAACCTTCTTAAGAAAACATTTGGGAAACATCCCCAGGGTTTCTGGCCACCAGAACTCGCTGTAAGCCCGGCTATTTTAAAACAGATAAAAGCACTCGGTTTGGATTGGGTCACAATTGACTATGAGCATTTTCAACTTGCACAATGGTTTGGAAATGAATATAACCCCTTTGAACGAAGAAGAGAAACATTAACGGAGTTCCTGGTGAAAGCTTATTGGCTAAAAGGACTGCGACGAGTAAAAGCCTATCTCTCTGCGAAACGGATGATGCAAAAAGCAAATGCAGAGCAGAGTCAGCCACTAGAGCGTGTGATTATTTCAGGAACAGAAACTCTGAAGGCTTATCTTTCATCTGTGAGCTGGACTTATTCCACACAATTTGCTGTTGGAGGGTTTGTTCCTATCTATACAGTAAAAATGCATTTAAAGAGTATTTTGCAGTTGAAAACGAGAATCCTTCCTTTATATGCAAGCGATATTGAGTTCTTTGGCTATAGAACGATGGGACCAACACCGGCTAAACCGCAGTCTCTTGTGAACTTTTTGGAGAAATTAAAGGAAAATAATATCTACACTTCTTCACCTACCCAAATAAAAGACGACTTTTGGGCAGAACAACCCAAGAACATTTGCACGGGCTCGTGGGCACCGAATAAATCACTGGAAATTTGGACCGAGAGTGCAGACAATAGAGAACTCATACGCCGCTTACAGGAAATTTACACCTTCTTGCAAAAATTCGGCTGGAAGAAAAGGATCATTGCAAAAATCGAGCCCTATTTGCGCATTGTAGAGAATAGTGATGCTCGCGGCTGGGCCCCACTTCCGGAACGGAAACAAGAGGCTTACTCGGCACTTAACACTATTTTCGACTTGTTAGAAAAAGAACAAAAGAGATGAAAGACGCGGGCAGTTAATAAACAATGTCAGCAAAAGTATTGCATTTTTTACAACGCATGTCTTTCGTTAGTCCAACAATTCTGGTGGAATAACCTTGTCGTCGAATGAGCAAGGCGCCACACTTTTTACAATGTGTTTCGCTGCCTGCATCTCCAAAGATATTCCCCAAATACACATACTTGAGGCCTGCTTCTAAAGCAAGACTTCTGGCTTTAAATAGAGTTTCTACGGGTGTTGGAGGCAGGTTTAATTTATAATTGGGAAAATAACGGGAAAAGTGCAACGGTACTTCCGGACCCAATTCATCCAAGATGAAGTTAATAATCTCGAGGAGCTGCTTTTCAGAATCGTTTTTTGTTGGGATAAGTAGGGTAGTGATCTCGAGGTGCACTTTTTGTTCATACATAATTTTGCAGGTTTGAAGCACAGCTTCTTGGTGAGCAACTTTGCAGAGCTCTTTGTAAAACTGTTGGTCGCCTTTCAAGTCGACATTCGCAGCATCAATTACGGGAAGGAGTTCTCGCAGCGGTTCTTCTTCGATATAGCCGTTTGTTACGAGCACATTTTTTTGCCCATTTTTTCTAACTTCTTTGGTGGTATCAAGAACCCATTCGTACCAGATGAAAGGTTCGTTATAAGTATAAGCAACTGATGAGCAGCCAGAATATTTTGCATCTTGAGCTGCTTCTGTAGGGGACAATTCTTTGAGTCCATAATGATAATTATCTGGGTCTGCTCTGGAAATATGCCAGTTTTGACAGAAAAGACAAAACAAGTTACACCCTATGGTACCAATGCTGTAAGTACACGTTCCCGGAAGAAAATGATAGAGCGGCTTTTTTTCAATGGGGTCATGAGTAACCGAACTTACTAGCCCGTAATTAGTGGCATATAACTTGCCGTCGCGATTGAGACGGACATTACAACGCCCTTTATCACCCTTTCTTATTTTGCAAAGATTTGGGCATAAGTTACAAGTCACTACTTGATTAGAGCCAACTGTATAATACCGTGCTTCGTGGAGAGGACACATGGAAAGGCACCCATATTATAAAAGGTACTTTATAGTTAATTAGTTCAACGGTTAAGAAAGAAGAAGGGGAAGTAAAAGAAAAGAGGGGTGTTATTTTTTCATGTTAAGAGATTTCAGTGCTTCTTTCTTTAGTTTCTCCTCAAGTTCCATTTCGTATTTCGTGATGCCGGCTTTAAATTTCTTAGCAATCTCTTGTCCCTCATCAACAAGGGCATATTTCAATACTTCCCAGAAGCGTGTGACGGGGATAATCTTGATTTGCTCAAGTTGCTTTTCACTCAGAACGACATCTGCTAAGTTACCCAGTGGGATAATCACTCGTTTTATACCGGCTTCTATGGCTGCTTCAGCTTTGAACGTAACACCACCTATTGGGAGGACTTCACCACGAACAGATAAAGAGCCAGTCATAGCAACATCTTGTTTTACGGGAATAGAGGTTAGGGCTGAAACAACGGCCGTTGCAATAGAGACACTCGCACTGTCACCTTCCACACCTTCATATGACTGCAGGAATTGGACGTGAATGTCATGTTTTGTCGTGTCAATACCGGTGTATTTCTTAATGATAGCACTAACGTTCAAGACAGACTCTTTAGCGATCTCACCGAGCTTTCCGGTAGCAATAATTCGCCCTTCTTGTTTGCTTAGGGTGGGGGTGACTTCTGCTTCCACGTTCATAACAATGCCACTTCGTGAGCCCAAGACGGCAAGCGCATTCACTCTTCCAACAACGGCGCCCTCATTCAAGATAATTTGATAGGCACGTTTGTTTTCGATGAATTTTTCAGCGATTTGTTGCTCTAAGGAGCCTGCAAGAGATTTTGCTTTAAGTACATGTTCCATAGTCGTAATAGATGAGTTTGTTTCACGTGCAATATCACCAGCTGCACGAATAAGTCCGCCCATTTCGCGAAACATAAGTGTAAGACTATTCTTTTTATTGGCGCGTCTTCGGAACTCGCGTATAATCTCTTCAACAGCCTTTTTTGAGAAGTGAGGGATGCGACCATCCTTTACGACTTCTTGTGCTACAAAGCGAACGAGTTTGTTTCGATTCTCGAGTGTATCAGGCATAACTTCATCCATATAGATTTCATAGCCATAACCACGAATACGAGAACGCAATGCAGGATGCATGTCCTTTAATGTTGGAAGGTTGCCTGCTGCAATGAGAATAAAGTCACAGGGGACAGGGTCGGTTCTAACCATCGCTCCGCTGCTCAGTTCGCTTTGACCTGTGATTTGAAACTCTTTTTCTTGCATAGCAGTAAGAAGCTGTTGTTGAGTCCGCATTGCCAAGGTGCTAATTTCATCGCAAAAGAGAACACCCTTGTGTGACTTATGAATGAGCCCAGATTCAACACGCTCATGTGGGGGCGTTCCAAGTCCGCCAGACTGGAAGGGGTCATGACGAACATCACCAAGAAGAGCACCTGCATGCGCACCAGTCGCATCGTTAAAAGGTGCATGTGTTTGCTGGCTGGTATCTACCAGGATTTTCGGGACAAGATTTTCCGACCTACTCCTTAGTTGCCCCATAACTAAAAAGGAGAAGAAGGAGACAAAAGTGCCAAGAAGCACCAGCAAAGGCCGGAAATCGGGGTTGCTTTGAAGCGGAACAAAAATAACATAGAGCATAATGCTAAGGGGAATGAGTAAACTAATGATCATTCGAATATTTTGGCTGCGAGCAGATTTTTCCATATAACGATCAACTATACGCCGTCCTTCTCCTGAAGGCACAGTGACGATTTTCGGATTGTTAGGGTCCTTCTTGTTGGGAACACAAAGAATGTCCTCTAAATCCTCTCTTGGAAGTAATTCTGCCATTGCCGCCCCCAACATACTCTTCCCAGTACCAGGCTCGCCGATGAGTAAAACATTCCGTCGTTGGATCGCGGCTTTCTTAATTAGTTCCACTGCTTTTTTCTGCCCCAACACTTGGTCGATTAATCTGGTAGGGACGGGGATTTCTGCTGTTGATTTAATGTCCACATCAATAAGCGGCTCGGTTTTTTGAACCTCTGGCTTTTTCTTACTCGGACTTTTACTAGTCGTATTAGTCATTTTTAATTCTCTCAGCAATAGCAGTAAAATCACTCAAATCTTCATATAGTATCTAGGACACGCTTTCAGAGGATTTATCAGTGTATGGTTGATTATGGTCATCTTGTCTTTTAAAGACTAACAATCACTTTGATTATTCCAATTTTAAATGTTAGGAACAGGTCAGAAGAAAAAACAAGTAAAAAAAAGATTATATATGAACGTGATACATAAACGAACTGTTGGAGGAAAAAGATGTATGCGTTTTTCTTACAGATTCATCTCCGGTCTTCTCTTGCTCACAGCATTTTGTTTCCTTCTCCAAACGCCAACTTCAGTCATTGGAGCGGAAGATACTAATACAATCACTTTAAATGCTTTCGAATACTATAGCGTGAATGTTACAGCCCACAAAGGGCAAGTGTTAAGTGGCGACTGGGATGTCTCGCCAGCAGATGTCATTACCCCACCATTTCTCGTTTTTATTGTTAGCACGGAACATTTTGTTCTCTGGAGCGCCACTAATAATCTAACGCAAGCAATTAGCCGTATCCCTTCTAAAGAGCTCCTCTATCTTTACGACCCCTTTTTTAGAACCGATGACATCCCCTTTGATAATTACCGGAGTGATATCATCCAAGTAAAAGTGCCGGCCGATAACACCTGGCATCTGGTCTTTTATGCCGGCGCAACCGCCTTCCCTCTTAGATTCCATTGGCATCTGGATGTATTCGAAGGTGCAGTTGTTAATGCTGTTATATGGGGTTTGGGTGCCATCATCTTGGTGGCAATTGTTGCTACGTTTGTGATTTATCAGCGAAAAGAGCAGAAGAAGTCTTTTGAAGAAGAGTTCGAAAGAATCAAACAAGAGGAAAATAACAAGTCCATTAGTTTATTAGAGTTGACTGAAGACGAAGATTATCAAGAACCCTAGGCTGTTATTTACTCGAGCCAAATTTTTTGGCGTTGTCACTTTAAAAGCAGCATTTGCCTCTCCCCCCTCTGATAAATTGGCCTTTCAAACAGAAGTTTTTGGACCATTTGAATGATAAATTTTCCTTTGGAAAAAGTATATAAACAAAAAAGGTTGACATAACATAGGAGTTTCTTATCTTCTTACGGAGAGAGAGAAAAAAATGAAAAAAAGACTAGTTGGTATGGTTACTTTAATAATAATTTTATCTTCGGTTTTTATTGGCATTGTTGAAACAAAAACTGTGAAAGCACGTGATCCTTTTTTCACGCTGTACTTTTTGGCAATTCAAGGAGGGGCTAATGCTGACTATGGCAATTTTCTTGCACAACAACTAGAACAGATCGGCATAAAAGTAGAGGTGGAAATTCGTGATTGGTTTGAAGTTATCTATCAGTGGCTGGAGTTGCTCATGAGGATTGATATTGTATATATCACATTTTTCACCAACTCGTGGGACCTGGATGCAACAGGCCTTTATAACGAAAACGGTTCTTCGAACCTCGGTTATGATACCAGCATGGACTGGGACGATGATTTAGGAACTGGTAAAAACGAATGGTATATAAGACAAGGTAATTTAATTATGCCCCCTGACTCGGCGGAGCGTATTCAACATTACTGGGAATGGGAAAATTATCTGATGGATGAAATCTTGCCCGGCTTGCCGGGATTTTCTCCTAAGAAGTATGCTGCTGCTTGGACGAATCTTAAAGGTTATAGTATGTGTGAGGGTCTAGTCCAGTCCTGGGGAAAAATGTACTGGAATGGCACACACCCTGGACAAGTGAGTACTGATGAATTCGTCATTGCTGGACAACCTTGGTCTGACTTGAACCCTATTACTCGAGATGATTGGAACTCAGAATTTGGGAGCAGCACCATTCTAGATCCTTTAATTTGGTATGATAGTGACAAAAGTGCTTGGCCTCACCTGGCAGAAAATTACACCTATCTTAACGATACAACTATTCAAATTAGCCTTCGTGAAGGTATCAAATGGGCCCCAGACCCAGAAGGGCTTTTTCCTAATGAATATCTAGATAGCAAAGACCTCTATTTCAGTCTGTATGCTTGGAAGCATCTTTCAAATGAAAGGTATCGCTATAATTGGATTAAAGATATGAAAATCATTGATGATAAGACCATTCGAATCTATGTTGATGCCAAACCAGCCACACCAGAAAAGGAGCCATATGCACGATCCTTGCTGAGCTTAAACACCAATATTTTGCCGAGCACTACTTAAACCAAACACAGTTAGAAGATGGCATTACACCGGATATACTTCATCCTTCATGGGCTACCTTCTCAACTAACTGCTTTGGCACAGGACTGTTCGAGCTTACCAGCTTTACACCAGGTGTTGAGACAATTCTAACGGTCAGAGACGATTGCTGGTGGTTAAATGAATCAATCACAAATGACCCGGCTTTACATTGGAAGGAAAGATTTGGTTTCACCGCCACACAACAAACTAGCATGATGCATCAATTGCGCATTCGATACCTACCTTACCCACAAATGGCTCTTTTAGAATTTGAAGAGGGTAAAATTGATTATACAGAACTCATTAACCCATCTGAAAAGAGAGAAGAATATCTCAGGGAACCGATGTTCGAAATTTATTCTGACATTGGTGATACTTTTGGTTCGTTCGCCTATCTTTTTAGAGGGAGCAAAATCCTGGGAAATCGCACCATCTGCTCTAATAATCTTCACCTAACAAAAGGACTTGCGCTCCGAAAAGCCATTGCTTATGCGATTGACAGGGAAGAAATGAATAATATTATTCATGGCGGTGACTATTTCATTACTGATTGGCCTATCTCTCCAAAATTAGGAATTTGGTGTAACCCTGATATCATACGCTATAGACATAACTTGGAAAAAGCCAAAGAATACATGTTTTACGCAGGATATGATGTTGATTATACAATCAACCTCTCTAGAAAGCTCACTGTGATAAGTCTTAGTTGTGTTAGCTTTTTTGCAATGATGATACTAGTAAGAGGAAAACAGAAGAAAAGAAAATAGTGTTAATAAAACCAAACAAAGAATATATTGATACCAAGAATCATTAATCCTTTCAAGTGAGTTATTCTTGACTGACAACTTAAAAATGAGCAGCACTTCAGCCGAAGTGAAGCGCAATCTCTGCCAGAAATGCCAGGGTTGGCGGAAGCTTTGTGGGCATGGTATCTGTCCTATTTTAGCAAAGGCTCAGTCCATTGCTGAAATTCAGAAAACCTTTACTAAGACAGACTTTTTTGGTGCCTCACCACCAGGTTTTTTTGTGGGGGAATATGGCTATCCTCGCGTTTCCATTGGCCCACTCGTTCCCCCTGTCGCTTCAGAAGACACCTCTATTTACGATGCTGAGGAGCAGTGGATCTTTAAGACTATGGAGGAGATTATTGGCTATCGTAGCGCTTTAGTTCGGGGAAAGAAAACAATTAGCGTAAAAAAAGCCAAGGAACCTGGGCATCGATTACTCGAGACAACCCAAGAGCTTGTAATGTCAAGTAAGCCAGTGGATACAGAAATGTCTTTTATTAAACGTCCCAAACTCGAGTTGGTCTTCTCGCCTCGCGTCCCCCCTGCCGGCCCGTCAGGGGTAATAAAGCAAGCGCGCCTAACAGAGAATCCAAAAGTTCCTCAGGTTGTCGATAAAGTGGTGAGTGATATTGATCTGAAAGCCATCAACGGCATCATAAAACTTTATGATGATAAAATAAATCAGCGACACATTACCCGGCTACTTTCCGCAGGATTATTTGGAGTGAAGAAAAATCGAAAACTCGTTCCTACGACATGGTCCATAACTGCGGTTGATGATATTCTTGGAAAACGTTATTGGAAACGAATTATTCATAACCAGTGGATTAACAAAGTCAAAATCTTTCATTATAAAGCCTTAGGAAATCTTGTAGTTATTTTCTTGTACCCCTCTGCTTGGATGTTTGAAGCGTTCGAATATTGGTTCTTCGGTTCTAGCGATGCTATGGCAGTTGATTGGGAGACCTGGCGGGGACGAAAAACCTATGCAAAAGATGTTGCTGGTGCTTATTATTGTACCCGTCTTGAAGTCCTCGAGTATTTGGATATGATTCAGCGACAAGCAGGGTGCTTTCTGTTCATGGAAGTAGACAAAGAATGGATACCCTGTGGTGTCTGGCGATTTCGTGAAATAGCAAAAGAGGCCTTAAAACAACAACCAATACTGGCAGATACATTAGAAGATGGATTCCTTGAGTTAAGGAAAATTATCCGTTATCCTTTGGAGAAATACCTCGAGAGAAGTAACACCTATAAAATTCTGCGGAAGCAAGAGACCCTTGAACAATTCTTTCCAAAAGATGTTCAGGGATAAACCACGTAAAAAAAGAAAAAAAGAGAAAGAAGCAGTAGCTATTTCTTTCGCTTCTTCACCATTCGATAAGCATTTGCTTGTATTTTGTCAGCTGCTTGTGTCATTCCTCGCTTTTCAGCCAACATGATTTCATCAAGCTCTTCGATTTCCTCCTCCAAATACTGTTGGGCTGCAACAGCCTTGGGAGCGGCTTTCTTGAGTTTTGCTTGCATCGTTTTCATCAATTCTTTCCCTCTCTTCCGGTCACTTTGCATCACTTGGGCGGCTCTTTGCACTGTATAGCCGGCAATAAGATCAGCATCCAAACTTTTCTCAAGTTCCTCCTTGAGTTCTGTTACCTCGAGTTCTTTTTCGATGACACGAATGCGCTCATTATCATTCTCATCCTGATATTGAATCTGGATTTGCACCGGAACTTTCTTTCGCTTTTTAATGTCTTTTTTCGGTTTTAATTCAAAAGAAATGGAGCGTGACCGGGAAAGACCACCAATAGCAATGTCTTCACCAGGATTGACTTTTTTCGTTCGTGTCCCCATTCCAGAGACATGCATTAATTCGAGTTCTTGAGGAACGATCACTTTTATTCTGGCCCGTCTTCCAATAAGTTGGTCGCCTGCAAGTAAGGAAAAACTATCCTCAAGCTCAGAAAGGTCAACATAGAACAAGTCCCCGCCAGTGATTTCAGGTAATTGCGCTAGCGTTTTTAACTCGAGAGAGCCTTCGCCTGCAATACCAACAATATCCAAAATAATGCCATTTTTACTCAGTTCTTCAGCAATTTTCCGGTAGAATTGTTTTCCTTCGGGGGAAGCGCTAGACAAGCTGCCAATGCCTTCATTTGCCATACCATCAGTTAAAAGCAAGATGCGCCCTGTACCAACATGCAAAGACATTACCCGTGCAGCGACAACAGCGGGACCGAGAGCTGTCGAGTTCAAAGATTCCATTTGTCTAACTGTTTTTTCCCAGAGACCCATAGTTTTACCAATCTGAATTTTTGGCAGTTGATTCTTGATCCAAGCATTTTTTGCTATTTGTTGTTCTATGGCTTTGAGATCATAAAGATCGTCGCCACTAATCTTCTCCACTACTTCGCCATCAGGTGAGTAGATGCGAACTTGACTTTCAAAAGTAATCAAACCGAAAATAGCATTTGCATTGCTTTTCGAATAAGATTTGAGGGTGGAAATAAGGCTCTTTTTAACTCCGGCAAGTTTTGCGCCACTCATCGAACCTGAGACATCTAAAACGGCGATAAGAGAGTTCCCTTTTTGCACCCCATCGCCAAAATCCTGCGTTGGTTTCTCAGGTGGGATAAACCAGCCAGCATAAGGATCTATCTTTGTTGGTAAATCCTTGGGGTCAATAACATTTATTGTGCTACAATAATTGCACTTGAAAAACATGCCCACTTTTGGGTCCGTTTGCACAGATTCTAAAGAAGTTAATATTGCTCCACAATTGGAGCATACAATGGGTTTTCCTTTAATCTCTCCTTTGACTTCCTCAAATTCACTGAAAGAAAGCTCCCCAACAAGAGGGATATCTTCAAGAAGCTTTTCAGAAGCAGGGATTTTATCCCCAGTAGAGAATCGCATAAGTTTCATTTTATCACCAAACAATTTGTTAAAAATTCTTCTCTACAATTAAATAGCTCTAGCTTCAACGAAGTGTCTACTCCACCTAGTTTGCCATTAATTGTAGTTAGTGAAGAAAGATATCTGAATATTTTCTAGCAGCCCTTTTTAGCTATTTAAAGCTATGTTTTCCGATATTTTCGAGGAGGAAGCCGTCTGTTGGAGAAAGAGAGCAGCTAAGTCTTAGATGGTATTTCTCCCAAAATCCGCAACAGCCGTTGCAATGCCCGTTTTATTGCTTGTTTTTTGTCCTCCTCAGTAATGGAATCGTCACGAGCAATTTGCAACAACTCGTTTAAACTGCTCTTTAAGAACGCACGAGAGGCAATACCACCACTAATATTAAACAAGCGAACTTTTAAAGTCTGAATTAATTCATAAGTTTTAAGGCTCAGAATCCCCTGTTCACGTTTCAAACTATAAAGCTCTTTTCCGGTGACCATACTTTTCTCTTCCGTTTCTGTCAGTATTGCTTCTAAATCTTCACCCTCTAATTCCAATAATCTTTCAGAAGATGCTTCAGGTAAAGCATTTACTATTTGATTATAGGTTGCCACTAAAGAAGGAAGTTCACTAGCGGATTTCGGGAGCAACAAAGATAATGAAGGTTTGGCTTGTTTTGTCGGTCGAACGGTTTTTGAAATGGAAAGCGGGTCCCGCGGCCGTTCTAATGCTTCTTCGACACTTATTTTTTGTGACGCGGGGGTTTCTGGAATGGACTCATCTTTTTGCATCAGAAAACGCGTTCGGTAATAATCTAATTCTCCTTCCCAGTTTTGTGTCTCAGCAAATTCTATTGATTTAATGAAGGTTAAAATTTTCTCAAGGTAGGCTGCGACCGGGAGTGTAATCAACTCTTCTTGTAATGCTGCTATTTTAAAGATTAACTCATCTCTTTCCTCTGTTAAAATGTCTAACTTTTCTTTTAAAAAAGAGAGTGCCTTCGTAGATGTTTCTTCTGATTCCCGTAAATTTGCCACTACTTTTTTTGTTTCTTTTAATTGTAATGTTCTTTTCTGTAATGTTTCAAGCGCTTTGAAGAGTTGGAGTTTTGATTCTGCATTAGTTGTTGCTTTTTTCAAATATTGGATTAAAGCGCCTGTTTGCTCGGCTGAGAGTGTCATAGGAGATGAAGGGGGCGGTGGAGCTGGTAAATGTAAAAGCTGTAATAACTTTTGAGTAATATCGATGGAAAGGGTTGTGGCTTTTTTCTGCCAGGGCTTTCTTCGTTGGGAGTTTTTTTTAAACAAAAAGAAGCACCTAGAGGGGATCTTATTCTTTGCTAGTTAATTCACTCTTTTTTTGTACCTTCATAGTTATTAAACTCCCGATAGTTACTAAGATGAGCAAAATTGGAAAGAGAATAATTGTTATTTTTGCACTTGGATCACCGGCAATGAGATCCGTAATAATTCGGCTGAAGAAAATGCCAAAAAGAATGGTCGAGGTGATAAAACCCAGAAACGGCCAAATAAATCGCGCATTTATCTTTTTCCTAAGAACCAAACTTGCCAGAGCAATAATTGCAAACAGTAATAAAAAGATAGAACTTGCTAATTCGGCGATTTGTTGCAAATCCAAACTTAAGGTCATAACCAAAGTAATTATACTTATGAAGAGAATGCTAACAAAAGGCACACGGCTCTTCTTTGAGACTTTCTTGAAAAAGTGGGGGAAGATGCTTTCTCGAGCCATAACATAGGTCAGCCGGGAGGAGCCATACAGTGATGCGTTATATGCGCTTGCCGTTGAAAACAGAGCGCCTATAGTGATAATAATAAATCCCGCAGCTCCTAAGACTGGCTGAGCAGCGTAAGCTAAAGCATATTCGGCTTTTTCTGGGTCACCAGCAAATTCAGTATAGGACGTTCCTCCAAGGGCAGTAAAAGCGACCAAGATGTAGATTATCGATGCTGTGATAATTGTTGTGTAAATAGAGCGAGGGACATTCTTTTCCGGCTCCTGAATTTCCTCGGTAGCATTTGGGATTAGCTCCATGCCTTCATAAGCAACAAAAAGAATGGACGTTCCTACAACTGCCAACATAATACCAAGAAGAATGTTGCTGGAAGGGTTCCCCTCTAAGTCAATGAAAAAGGGCGTGAGATTAGTTTTGGCGTTTTTTACGGCAGCAGGAAAGGTAATCGCAATAAACGCAACGAGAATAATGACCTTAATCAAGACGATGATATTTTGTGACTTGCCGGTTTCTTTCACACCCACAAGGTTAATAACAGTTGAGAGGGTGATGAGCAAGGTTGCGAAGAGAGAGAAGACTAAACGGAGAAGGCCAATATCACTCAAATCATGGGCAGGAGTGAGGAGGTTGATCATTTGAGCAAAGTAAATGCCAAAAGTATAGGCATAGAGTGAACATGATGCAAGATAGCCTACCCAAAGGAACCAACCAAAAACCCCGCTGAATGTCCTACCAAAAGCCTCACGAGCAAAGGTATAACTACCCCCAGCAGACTGATATTTAAGAGAGAGTTTAGAGAACGAATAACCAATAAGAACCCCCACTATCCCACCAAAAACAAACGAGAGAATTGCCGCTGGACCGGCAAGTTTTGCGGCAATACCCAGAACACTGAAAACTCCGCCACCAATGGTCCCCCCTAATCCAATACTTACTGCTTCTTTAAAACCCAACTCTCGCGACAATTCTCTTTCGGAGATGATGCTAATGCCTGCGTCATTTTGAGAAGAATTCTTGGAACGACTCTTTTTTTCCTTGAGGGCTAAGGTGCCGTCCTTCTTGTCGTTCTTTAGAGTAGCATCATCCATTTATTGTCAAACTCCAAAACATGCTTTTTTTTGTAGGGGCGATAATTTCATCAAAGAAAAATACCTACTTTTAAAAAGATACCTTTAATTTTAGAAAGAGAATTACACCACCTACGGTCTAACAAATGTCTTTATGAAAAATAACTGCGACGGGAGATTTACTTTTATTATATATTGTATTTGTATCCGTTCCAAACAATCCGAAAAAGCGTCTTGGGACATAGGAAACACCCATAATTACAATATCAGCATGTTCTTTATTAATATATTGGCTTACAGAACGCCCAACATCGCGCCCAACAATGACTTTAGTATTCATGGGATAAAGCAGATGAATACTATATTGGCCGGCGAGTTTGATAAATTCCTTTTCCTCTGATATAATTAACTGATTGTCATCGGAGAGAATTGGAACAGTTTCAGGAACAACAATAACGTGCAGGAGTGTGATTTCTGCATGCGGTGCTTCTGTCACTTTTGCAAGAGCAATAGCAATTTGTACTGCTGACAATTCATAAGGGTCGGGTCTACCCATTGGGACTACAATCTTGCGAGGTGAAAAGCGAGAACTATAGGTCACCCAATCTCTCACAGGCGAACGAATAATCATTACAGAATAGGGGCTCGCACGAGCAACATGCTCCGCAATACTCCCGGTAAAGCGCTGAAGAAGACCTTTCCGCCGACTCATCATCACAGTCAATTTTGGTGCAAGGGCTTTTATTTCATCAACAATGGCATGTTTCAAGGGGACATTACGTAGGGGTTCTTTAATGATCGTTTCTACTGGAACCTGCAGTTTCTTTGCTTCCTCGTTTAACCATACAAGCTGTTTCTTGAAAAAGTAATTCTCGGTTCTAGATGATTTGTTTACAAAATGTAACACTTTTAGGTTTGCTCCAAAACAGTCAGCAGTAACTAATGCAAGAAAAATAGCATCACGTTCAGCAGGATAGCCCATTAAAGGAAGGAGAATGATATCTCCTGGAGAACTGAATAATCCTGAGTCTATAGAAGGATACTTGCCACTCATTTTGTTATGAAACGGCTCCTGGTTCTTAATTGTGAAAGAGGGAATCTATTTGGTATGAGTTAATACCATTACTACAAAATAAGTTTAGCTCTTAGAAAACTTTTTCCAAAATGTCCTCAAAGCAAAGGTTTTTTTATAGAGGTGAGCAATCAATGAAACACGCACAGAAAGAAGCCACCAAGTGACATTTGAAATTTCCGTGGGGAAACAAAATGACCGATGTAAAAACCTCATTTGATTATATGTTCAAAACTATAGTCATTGGTGACGGTGCGGTAGGGAAAACAGCCATAACATATCGCTATGCAGAGGACAAATTCCAAGAAAACTACAAGATGACCATCGGTGTTGACTTTACCATTAAACATGAGGTGGTAAAGGACAAGCGAATTAAATGTCAGATTTGGGATACAGGGGGGCAAGAGAAATTCTCACGCATCCGGCCATTATATTATCGGGGAGCGCTGGGTGGATTGGTCGTTTTCGATGTTACCAATCGAGAATCGTTCGAACATTTAGATAAATGGTTCACTGAGATCGTCGCTAATTGTAAAAAGATCCCACTAATTATCGTTGGAAATAAAATTGACCTCGAGGAACAACGGGCTATTAAAACCGAAGAAGGAAAGGCCTACGCGAAAAAGAAAACAAAAGAACTCGGAGTGAAAATCCCTTACTTGGAAACTTCGGCAAAAACAGGTGAAACTATCAAGAAGGTTTTTCGAGAATTAATTACAATGATGGTTCAAGAAGCGGATGAAACCATTCGACGAAGAGAATTAGAGAAACAAAAGAAAAAAGAGGAAAAGGAAGCACCTTAAAGTTCATTTGTAGTTTAGGTTTAACAAAAGTTTCTTGTGTGTGATTTAAGGTCCTGGAGTGATAAATGGCGGCGCTTCGTCTGGAGGGCCTATTGTTAATGTTATAGCAACCCAAAGCAAAACTACTACCCCGAAGAGGAGGAAGAGTTTCATTCGACTGTTCATCATTAATTTTTTCATTTTTGTTTTTAACCTCCGTGTGGAGAAATGATGTTTCTCACAGTGATTAGCGGCAATTTTTCTTTAAAAAGGACTAAATGATCAGAAAGAGAGGAAAAAAAGGAACAGCAACGCATTCTCTTCAAGAGAATGGTTGGTTCTGTTATCAATTACTTTAAAGGTTCACTAACTTGAGCAAGTATTCCCATTCTTTATTAAGAGCTTCTTGGAATTTTGCGATTAAATCTGTCCGTTTTTCAGGCTTGAACAGATGTTTAAAACGTCCTTGTGCTGCGAGATATTCTTCGATGGGTTTCTTGCGCTCAGGTTTGTTTGCAATGGCTTTGCTTTTCGGACTGAGTACATATTCCTTTCCGTCATAGATCTCATAAAGCGGGAAGTAACATGTATCTATTGCTAATTGCGCCACTTTCACAGAGTCCTTCTCCGGGAAGCGCCAGCCTCGGGGGCAGGGCATATCCACTAAGATGAAAGCAGGGCCATCAGCATCAAGGGCTCGGCGAACTTTTGTCATAAGGTCACGATGTGCTGCAGGAGAGGCGGTTGCAATATACGGTATCTTATGTGCTGCTGCAATGGCTACAAGGTCTTTTCGCCATTGGATTTTGCCGGGGATAACACTTCCGGCCGGTGAGGTGGTGGTCGCAGCATACATAGGTGTTCCACCGGAGCGTTGAATGCCGGTGTTCATGTACGCGCCATTTGTATAGCAAATATAGACAAAATCATGCCCTCGTTCCATAGCGCCGCTTAAAGCTTGAAGCCCGATGTCATAGGTTCCGCCATCGCCACCAAAAGCGATAATATCAGGTATTTTCTTCAGCTTGCCTTTTCGCACCATGGCCCGAAATGCTGCTTCTGCTCCACTTGCAGTTGCTGCTGCATTCTCGAAGGCATTATGATACCAGGGAAGCTTCCAAGCAGTGTAGGGATAAATAGTTGTAGCAACTTCCAAACAGCCTGTGGCATGAAAGATAACCACGTCATTTGGGTCAGTTACGAGGGTGGCAAGTCTAGCGATGGTTCCGGCAGTACAGCCTGCACAAAGCCGGTGGCCAGGAGCAAGACGATTCTCGGTGTGAATGAGCTCTTTTGCCTTGGGGATCTTTACTTTCTTTAATTCTTCTTTAGTAACCATTTGTTTATTCCTCCTATTACTTTCTCAAACCAACCCACTCAATGGGGACAGGCTTTTCTGTGCCTTTAAGGTTGAGAACTTGCTTGTAGATGTGCTCGAAGTCTTCGACGAGAACATCTCTACCACCAATGCCGGCAATGAAACCAAAAATCTGGGGACGGTTCTTGTAGTTATAGAGTGTGGTTTTAAGGTCTGAATAAAGAGCTGGTCCTGGAGCACCGAATGTCAAGTCACGGTCAATGACTCCAACAGCTTCCACATCTTTGAGTGCTTTTGCAAGTTCGGTCCCCGGGAAGGGACGATAGGTCTTCACTTTAATCATACCAACTTTTTCGCCGTTCTTGCGAAGCTTGTCTACAACAAACTTTGTCGTTCCGGAAAGAGCGCCCATCGTAACGAGTGCGGTCTTTGCATCTTCCATCTGATATTCTTCGATCATCCCATAATAGCGGCCGGTCTTTTCGCCAAATTCTTCAAAGGCTTTGGGAATGACCTTCCGGGCTGCTTCCATAGCAAGTTCTTGTTGATATTTGACTTCCATGTAATAATCAGGAAGAGCCAATAAACCACTAGAGACAGGGTTTCCTGGTATAGTGGGGTATTTCATCTGTCGTTCCGGCAAGAAGTCCTTGACGAATTTTCTATCAAGAGGGCTAACACCCTCTAAGGCATGGGTGAGGATAAACCCATCAAGGCCAAACATCACAGGAAGGGAAACATCAGGATGCTCACCGATCTTGAAGGCCAAGAAGGTATTGTCATAGGCTTCTTGAGCCGACTCGGAAAACATGGAAATCCAGCCTGTGTCGCGACAGACGGTCTGGTCAGTCAATTCGCCGTGAATATTAATCGGGCCACTGAGGGCGCGGTTAGCAACCGCCATGACGATAGGTAAGCGAGAAGCAGCAGCAATGAAGAGGATCTCATACATGAGCGCCACTCCTTGACTTGCAGAAGCGGTGAACACTCTTGCGCCGGTGACACTGGCACCAACACACGCACTCATTGCGCTGTGTTCAGATTCCACACAAACAAACTCCGTGTCTACCTCACCATTATTCACAAACTCACTGAAATGTTCGACAATAATGGTTTGAGGGGTAATGGGATAAGCAGCAACAACATCGGGATTAATCACAGCAGCAGCATTTGCAACAGCTTCGTCGCCGGTCATACCAATTCTTTTTGCTTTAGAAGTAACAGCTTTTGTCATTCATCATCACCTACTTGGTCATATCCTTCATTTCAATGGCATCAGCCGGGCATTCCTCAGCACAGATGCCACAACCCTTGCAATAATCAAAATTCATGACGGGATAGTCATCCTTATCCATGGTTATTGCCGAGTCCGGACAGAGGAAAAAGCAGGTGGTGCAGCGAGTGCATTTTTCACGGTCGACAACCGCTTTGAACGCACTCCAATCGCCGGTCTTAAAATATTTAGATGAGCCGGCAAAAGGAACAGAGCCACCCATGGGGAGCTTTTCATAGCCCCATTTCTTCTCTATCCATTCTTTCATTTCTTTATCAGAGAGGGTATTTTTCGCCATTATTCACTCATAACCTCCTCGTACGCGCGTTTGATGGCTTTCACATTTTTCTCACCAACCACTCCCGGAAACCGTTCTGCAGTCGCTTTGCAAATATTGTCCAGCTCAACAATAGCTGTGACTTTGACCAGAGCGCCAAGCATGACAGTGTTCGTAATTGGTCGGCCTAACTCTTCGGTAGCAATCTTGGTCGCATCAACTTTGTAAAAAGAAACTTTTTTCGCGATACCAATCTTGCTCTTTAACTCGTCCATAGAACCGGCGAAGTTTGCAATAACAATTCCGCCATCTTTCAAGCCTTTGCCAAGGTCGACAGTGCCAATCAATGTGGGGTCAAGAATAACGATAATATCGGGATAATGAATCTCCGTTTTAATGGTAAAAGCTTCTGAGGAAATTCGTGTGAACCCTTCAATGGGGGCACCGGCTCGTTCTGGACCAAAAGCTGGAAATGCGTGGACATATTTGTCTTCCATTAATGCCGCTTCTGCAGCAATACGAGAAGCGGTGACAACACCCTGCCCACCACGTCCATGAAATCGAATGTCAGTAATTTCTGCCAATGGTTTTTCACACTCTAAGTGTTTTTTCTTCTTCAATTCGAGTTTAAACTCATAAACTATTTTTCAACCGTCAAAGCCTCAGCAACTGATATGATTCAAGAAGCTGAGAGCTCTGTCTGTAAAAAATATCAGATGTTTTTAAATTTTAAGAAAAAGCTCTTGGCTTTTTAATTTTATTCTTAAATTGAAATTGGTTGTTTGAATAGAAGAAGAGTTCAAGGTTAAAAAAGAAAGAAAAGAGAGAAAAATCAACGAAGGGGGAGGTCGTTGGGGGTGTTGTTCTCTGTTAGTAGTCGTACGCGTTCATTATACGCTTCTTGCCAGTGATAATTGTATACCAATAAGACAATTGCAAGGATCAATCCTACAATGCCAATTAGTGCGGTTGTCACGTACACAACAGGGCCAATTGGCCCCGGGAAAAAGTACATCTTAATGCGATAAACAAGCGATGAAGCAACACTCATAAAAGCACTAAATAACATGATTGTAAGTACTTTTCCACCGCTTGCCACTTGCTGAGAGCCACGAACAGGATGCGCTGCCAGGTAGCGCTGTAGTTTATGGAATTTAACATACATGGCAACGAACAAGCCAATGGGTGGTAGACAAAGAGCTAAAAGAATGAGGATAACAGTCTCATTCTTAGTTGAGGGGACATTTGCTGGCCGGGGGTATTTATCTAACCGGTTAAGGTCATCTAAATTAAGATAGAGATAAATGAGTCCTCCAATGCCGAAGGTTATAATAGAAAGCAATAACCAAAGCCAGAAACTCCGCTGATTTAATATTGGTAGTTGTTGCGTCAATTTACACAAACACTTCCTGAAGCTTTTAACTGAAATTTAAGATAATGGCAAAAAGAGGGCTTTTCTTCCATAAATTCTTTTCCATCAAAGAAAAAAAGAAGGGGAAAAACAATGCGGGTCGCTTTTCACTCATTTTAAATCAATTGGATTCAGATGTTCGTCTGGGCATTTATTGGTTCACCTTTGGTTTTCCCTTGTTTTAAATCGACCATCTTCGCACGATACAATTTTAAGAAGAAACCAATAGCAATAATGGTTAGCAGAATGATTTTTGCGATTAATGCAAAGTATAAGATTATGCTATAAATTAAATCGCCATCACTAAAAATCAAACCGTGTTGGATGAGAACAGTATAAACAAGGTTTTTTAAAGCAAAGAGCACGCCCACGCCGGCAGCCCAATTACCAAAGACATAAAGTAAATGAAGGTTTTTCGTAGAATTTTCCGCTTGTTTCAAGAAGGCTCTTTCCGTGAAGAAAAGCGATAAAGAAAAGAGCACTAAGTTGATGCCATAAAGTAATGCATTAAGCTCCCAGTGCCTTAACCATGGCGCAATTTTTTGGAAGATATGCGTGCCGTAAAATAGTGTTGTTAGTTCTGAGTAGTCGGGCAACCCCCAATAGAGGCGATACAGGAGGGTTGCTATTACCCAGCAGAGCCACAAAACAGCTGAAAAGGTGGCGGATTTTGATTTGTTACTAATGGCATCCCAAGCAAACCCTGCTGCGAGCAACCCTCCAGCTACTAAGTCAAGATAAAGTGGCACACTCAGGAAAATAAGGAAGTAAGCCGAGTAAGTAGTAGTGAATTTATCATTCGAATTAAGGGATGAAAGGAGCGAAGTGATTATAAAGAACAGCAAGAGTAAGCTGTTTTGCACGACGAAAAGTAGATAGCCACTGGCGAGGATCTTTGTGGGAATTCGTGAGCTAAGTGGAGCGTTTTCCCGAGCGGCAGGTTTATCTTGAGAAACCTCTCTCTCAATTGACGAAGAAATTGGTTTCGACCTTTCCCGTTTGACGGTTTTTCGTGTTTCAATTATCAATAGAGCCAATCCAAATGAGGGGATTATTAGTAAAACGGCAAGATTTAGCCATGAAATCCAACTTGAAATTGGAGTAAATGGAGCGCGATAGAGAAGAACAGGTTCAACAACATTACTAACATCTAAGACATATAAGAGATGGGTCTCCGGCGTATAGACAAATCGCCAGAGAAAGAGCGTGGAATCCTTGAAGGCAATATCGACAAAGTTGTAAAGAGTATTAATCTTAAAACTGTATTTTTTAGTAAATCTTTCATTTAAAATATCCTGATAGCTGGAAATGAGAGTCAAAGAATGAAAAGATTCAAACTTGAAGATATAAAGGGTTTCAGAATTGGAAAGATAAAGATAGCCGGAGGTATACTGCAAGAGCCCGAAGACAGTAGAAATCCCGAGCGAACCGCTGCTTAAACGAGAGACGTTAAGAGGGTTAGAGATATTAAAAACATAAAAAGCATTATTCTCAGAGTGCGCAAAGACGAAGGCAAGGGTTTCATTTATCACCATCAGAGAATAATCATACGAATATATAAACCAATCAAGAGACTGATCTGCGGTATAATTGTAAAGTGCTTCGGGAGTTACTGAGAAATTACCAAGGGCATAAGAGGAGAGATAATAATTACTGACAACAAAGAGGGTGGAATTCACAATGGCAAAATCAACCGGTCGCCAGGTATTATTTGCATAGGCGGACCAGAACCAAGATAGTGTTGTAGGGGAGGTCAAGTTGTAAATATGCAAGCTATCAGAGATCAATAAAAGATGCCCCCTATAGAACCCAAATGTGAGGATCTTATTAGGTTGCTCATAGCGAGCAGCTACTGAAAGATTTTCAGGGTTAGAGCAATTGAGAATATAAAGATAATAGTGTGTTTGAGCAGTCTCGTTATCCGGTTCACTAGAAGTAATAAATAAGAGGTCCTCAATGACAAGAATTTTTTGTAATGTACTTCCTGAAAGAGTAAACGTACCTATAAGAGTGGGTGAAGTATAATCACTAATGTCATAGATTTCAATAACATCACTTTTAAGGGCATATAAATAACTCTCATCCAAGAACAGAAATTCTTTTGCTTTCGTGAAGTTTTGTGCTAAAGAGGTTTCTCCCCCAAAAAGATCCTCTCTAGCACTAACTTCACTTTCGGAGATAACTGACGGATTCTTATTTGCGGCGGTAACATTGTTCAATTGGGTTTGTTGTGGGTAAAAAATTGTAAGCATAAGAAACAAAGCGATAAAAATTATCGCACCAAGAAATGGTAAACGAGTGATTTTTTTCGAGTTGAAATACTTCATTCGATAATCACCTATGTATTAACTTACCTCCTCCATTTTACTTAAAACATCTCGAACAAAAGTTTAGAAACAGTTTTGGGCGCCATGATCATTTTTCTTTTCTTGTTAACATAAAACTGCCGGAGCCACTAACTGCTCTAGAATTCATATCTTTTTTCAAATACCTGGAATAACAATCTCGCTAGAGTTGTTGCAAGCGTTGTAAGTCAGGAACGTTCAAATCTCGCAATTAAAAGGATGATTATTTGGTGCTTTGGCGGGCCTTGTGGCTAATATATAAAGATGGAATAGCTTGAGGGCAATTATAGAACAATAAAGCCAGATTGTTCCTTGTGAGTCATAAAAATTATAATTGATAAGCAGTATATGAGAATTAGCGCGTATAAAATTAGCAGAGAAGAAGAACGATGATTTTACCAAAGTATGTTGCGGTTCAGGCTTACCTCGAGGCAACAGGAACTGCTTTTGCAGATCTTAAGTATCTTGAACCACTTATCACAGCAATGTTAGAACGAAAGAATATGACCATTGAAGACGGGCGAGAAATTTTGGGCTTCAAGTCAGATATCGCCAAAACGATTTTTAATTTACTACAACATATCGGCGTGCTTGCCATCGAGAAAAAGCCTGAAGGAGAACTCGACACATTTATCTTGACTAACTTCACGAAATTTGTGCTTGATAAGAAGAAACCAGGGCAATCTATTGTTCAACCACTCACTCCCTTCTTTCTCTCCTGGTTGCCCTTTAAGATTTTTTTAAAGTACTTGCAGAACAATCCCGGAGCTAATTTGAACGAAATACGAACGAAGCTTGGAGCACAAATCTTGAGACATACCTCTGATATCAAAGCTTTGCGCATCTCTGACATTATTCGACGAGGAGCGTATATCCCCTTCAATGAGATGGTTATTGCTAAAGTGTTAGCAAACATCGGTGAATATTTAGGGCTGGTGACATACGAAAAGAATACTGGCCCCTACTATCTCAGCCCCCTTGGAAAATACGTCACAAACTCCATTGATTTATTGAATTTTCAGTTTAAGAATCTCGACCCAAAAATCAGTCCGATGAACCTTGCGTTTCTTGACTTTGTTGAGCGAGGAGGCACAAACCTCATTGCATTTTCAAATACAGAGGGATTAGATGCTTTGCGTGAATTCTACCGGATGGTCGAGGATAAGATTGCACTACGAACACTCGTTCGGATCCTCTACACAAAAAGTAATTTTAATGCCCTCATATCCACTGACAGTGCATTCTGGAATTTCACCTATCGATTTTCAAATATTACATATGACCCGATAAAAGTCTTGGAGTTCAATTCGAAAATAATGGATTTTATTGAAGTGTAACAAAACCACCTTTAAGAAATGGCCCGTCATTTTGTCGAAAAAGCAAGTTCCAGACCAGAAAAAGGCATAATAATGATATACAATTCATAATTAATTTGGATAATTTTTTAAAGGTGGTGAACCCATCCTTTTTTATCGAGTTATTATTTATGGACTCAGGTTTTAATTAGATAGAGTTGAGAGTTATGAATAAAAGAAAAATCAAAAGTAGATGTTTTGTTGTTGTTACTCTCGGCTTTCTTTTCTTGTCTTCTTTGAGTTATGTAAACTCTCTTGGGAAGCAACAAGGCACTGAAATGGAAAGTAACATGACAAACAACTTCTCTGTTTTGGAGCTGTGGCAAATTTTACTCGCAGCGGGTTTTACAGAGGGGCAAATTAACGAGTTCTTAGCAAAGGTGC
>Ga0164310_10000084_pt1 | contig 44576 bp, 47 predicted proteins | sample GuaBasSedimGuay1_FD_121795 | JGI IMG/M metagenome (GOLD analysis project Ga0164310, IMG submission 121795) | Subseafloor sediment microbial communities from Guaymas Basin, Gulf of California, Mexico - Guay1, Core 4569-9, 0-3 cm | ecosystem: Environmental > Aquatic > Marine > Hydrothermal vents... | reverse complement strand
TCCGGAGCCTCCAAAATTTAATGATTATTCTATCTAACAATTTATAAATCAATAAGATAAGAAGATTAAAATTTGAAGTCTCTAAGGAAATATTTTTATCATAAAAAAATGAGTGTTCCTGGATTTCCTTATTTTTCGGCATTGCTAATGGCTGCTGAAATAGGCGATATATCAAGATTCCGAAGTTATAAGAAATGCGGTGCCTAAGGCTGTAGCTAAAGCTCAAAGATTAAAAAGGTTGTATTTTAAGCTGGTAAGGGAAAAAGGTAAAACAAAAGCCAAAATCGCAGTAGCCAGGAAATGGAATATAAATATTTTTAGTTGACAGACTCTTTCATAGGTAGGGAAACTCCAGAAGAAGGCAATTTGACAAAAGAAAAAAAATGTATTAAAATTTAAATGTAAAGAAAGGAGGCAAAGATGCGTAAGGGATTTACATTGCTGGAGCTTTTAACTGTTGTTATGATTATTTCTATTTTAGCTATAATAGCTATTCCCCAATTTTTTAGAGTAGCAGAAAGAGCAAGAGCTTCAGAGGCAGTAAACGTTTTAGGTATTATAAGAAGTGCACAGTTAAGATACTACGCTGAACACTCAGCTACGTATGCTACTAGTTTAGCTGATTTAGATGTGGATGTTCCTCCAAATAATGATGATTATAAATATTTTAATGCTCCTAATGTTGGAATTGCCGGCCAAGCTTCTATGACCCGTAAAAATGCTGGAGCTTCTATTGGTAATTACACGCTTACTATTAATTACGATACTGGTGATATCAACTGTACTGGAGGTGCAGCAGGGACATGTAGAAGATTAGGATTCTAAAAGTTTAGATGATAAAAGTAAAAGAAGGAATAACTCTTATAGAGATTCTTGTAGTAGTGATAATAGCAATTATCCTTGCTACCTTGGCTACTCCCTTATATCGAAAGACAGTTGAGAGAGCAAAGGAGAGAGAAGCAGAGGCAATGCTTCGATTAATTAAAGAGGCAGAAAAGATTTATCGCTTAGAGTATAATACCTACATAGGTTGTAGTAGTACCGCAGATTGTAACAGTATTTTAAATTTAGATCTTCCTTCTCAAAATTGGAATTATTCTGTACCTTCAGCTACTTCCACTGAATTTTGTGCTCAAGCTGATTCTACTGAAGGTCTTCCTAGTTGGAGAATAAGATACGATGAAGATAATCCTGTAAAAGGTAGTTGCCCTTAATTTAATAAATGAAAAAATACTTCACCCTCACGGAAGTTTTAGTAGGTGCGGTTATTCTTTCCTTAATTTTGGGAGGGCTAATTTCCCTTTTTACCGCTGCTAAAGGATATGTAACCCATTCTACTAAGAGATTAATTGCCTTTACCTTAGCTAGGAGTAAGTTAAATGAACTTTACCAAGCAGTAAGAGAAGATACATGGGAAAGTGGAGATTTAAGTGTGGATACACACTCTTTACCTACTATCACTATCGAGGGAGTTAATTATTCAGGTAGTTATAAAGTCAAAAGTGTCCCTGGAAGAGAGTATCGTCAGGTTGTTATTACTATTCAGTATCCCGAAGATTAAGTGAGAAAGAGTATAACCTTAGTGGAGCTTATCATCGCTATCTCCCTGCTGGGAGTTATTCTCCTAGGAGTGACTGCTTTTGATGTGGCTAGTCGTTACTTTTTAAAATCTAACGAGAGAAAATCTCAGATAGTAAATGAATTTACTTTCATCCTAGAACATCTTTCTAAGAATATAAATCAAGCAGTAGGAGATATAAGTAATCCTGGTATTGTAAAGGTGGAGCAAAATAGTCGTGTTCTTCTTCATCTAAGGCAGGATGCTCTAAGAACACCTAATGATTATAGCGATGATTTATGGGTTACCTATGTTTATTATACGACATCATCAGGCGCTGATAGTTATACCTTAGCTTTTTGGCCTCTACGCCAAAATAGAAATAGTTTCCCTCTTAATAGTAGAGAGGTTCTCTCATCACGAGTAGTCAGTTTCGACTTTAGTGTATCAGGCAGTCGTGTTAGTATCAATAATTTCGTTCTCCGTTATACTCCTGACAACACCCAGGTGGATTATGCTAATAACCCCCAGATAAGTATTACCTCGCCCATTAGTTTTCTCTCTTTAGTCCATTCAGCGAATTGACTTGACCTGTTTTGGTGCTAATATATAATTTTAATAGTCCTTGGAAAAGAGACTTTAAAGATAGGTTATCTCTTTAAAATAGAAGCTAAAATAGAGAAGAGATGGGGTCGTAGTTCAGCGGGGAGAACGCCTGCTTCGCATGCAGGAGGGCGCCGGTTCGAATCCGGTCGACTCCATTTAAAGAAAAATATACCTAATCCAGGGATGGTTGAAAACTTTTCTGAGGTAGGAGATTACTTACTATGGTAAAAATAGTGGGTTTCTTTGTAGGATTAATTGTTTCCTTTTCTGCTTATTCTCAAATAATTAAGGATTACGAATTTGCTGGCTCTTTCTACCCTAAAGATGAGAAGGAATTAGCTAAGCAGGTGGATTTTTATCTAAATATGGCTTCCTCTTCAGTTGAAGGGGAAGTTTTAGGGATAATTTCTCCTCATGCAGGATATGTTTTTTCCGGAGAAGTTGCTGGATTTAGTTATAAGATTTTAGAAGGTAAAAAATTTGATAGCGTGGTTCTCCTTGGCCCTTCCCACCATTATCTGTTTAAAGGTATGGCTATCTGGGAGAAAGGAGCTTTTTCTACTCCTTTAGGAGTTATAAAGATAGATGAGGCCTTAGCTAGAGAACTTTCTACTTTGGAGTGTGTGAGTTTTGAAAAAAAATATTTTTTTCACGAACATTGTTTAGAGGTGCAACTACCTTTTCTTATGAGAGTGTTAAAAGATTTCAAAATAGTGCCTGTTCTTTTCGGGAAAGTACTATATCAAGATTTAGAAAGATTTGCTACCAGATTAATGGAGGCTTCTTGCAAAAAGAGAATTCTTATAGTAGTTTCAACGGATTTATCCCACTACTACCCTTACCAGGAAGCGGTAAAGATTGATAGAGAGACTATAAGTTATATAGAAAGAAAGGATGCTACTCGGCTTTGGCTTTCGTTACAGCTAAATGAGCAGAGGGCTTGTGGAATTTATCCATTGATTTCTTTCCTTATCTATGCTAATAAAGTAGGGGCAGAAGTTAAAATTTTAAAGTACGCTAACTCTGGAGATACCTACCCTTCTTTAGGTAAAGAAAGGGTAGTGGGATATTTGAGTGCTGTTATCTATAAAAAAAATAAGGAGGATGCAATGTCTGACTACCAATTAACTAAAGACGAAAAAGTCACTTTGCTTAAGATAGCTAGAGCTACTTTGGAGAGTTATTTGAAGGAAGGAAAGCTCCCTAAATTTGAGGTGGATTCTCCCAGGTTAAAAGAAAAAAGAGGGGTGTTTGTTACTTTAAAGAAAAAAGGAGATTTACGTGGTTGTATTGGAAGAATTGTTGCTGATACTCCTCTTTATGAAGCAGTTTCTAAGATAGCAATTGAGTCAGCTACTGGAGACCCTCGCTTTCCTCCTGTGCGTTGGGAAGAATTGAAAGATATAGAAATTGAGATCTCTGTGCTTTCTCCTTTTGAGAAAGTAGAGAGTTTAGATGAAATTCAAGTAGGTAGAGACGGACTTATGATTAGGAAGGGATTATACTCTGGACTTCTCTTGCCTCAGGTACCTTTAGAATATAATTGGGATAGAATTACCTTTCTTCAGCATCTCTGTCTTAAGGCAGGGTTACCTCCCCAGGCTTACAAGGATAAAGATGTTACCATCTACAAATTTACTGCTTTGGTATTCTCTGAGTCTGAGTTAATGAAGTAAATTTAAAGTAAACTTAAATGTCCCGAGTAAGACTTTATTTTCCTCCACAGAAAATAAAGGAATATGTTTCTATCCAGGAGAAGGAAATTCTCCATAAAATAAAGGAAGTTCTTCGCTTAAACGAAGGAAGGCCTCTATTTATATTCGATGGACAAGGAAGAGAATATCTTTATACATTGACAGAGATAAGAAAAGAGAGTGTAGAGATTAGAAAAATTAAATTAGTAAGAGAAGAACCTAAACCAACAACTCGTATTATTCTAGCTTTCCCTTTAATGAGAGAAGCAAAGTTAGATTTAATTTTTCAAAAGTGCACAGAGCTAGGAATTTTTAAGTTTTTGCCTTTTTTTGCTCAACGAAGTATAATTAGAACCCCCCCTTCTCAAGCTAAACTCCTAAGGTGGAGAAAAATTGTAGAAGAAGCAGTTCGTCAATCTAACCAGCTATGGTTTCCAGAAGTTGAAGAAGTAAGAGATTTCGAGGCAGTTATTAAAGAGAAGGCTGATCTTAAGGTGGCTGCACATCCTAAAGGGGACCTTCTTTTTGAGATGTTTAAAGGAGGAAGGTATTCCCAGATTCTTATTATAATTGGTCCTGAAGGTGATTTTTCTCATCAGGAGTTAGAAAAGTTAAAGGAACATAACTTCTTGTTTTTCCGTTTATCTCCTAATATTCTAAGAAGTGAAACTTCGGCTATTTTTTCTGTAGGGTTAATTAACTATTTATCACTTCTAAGAGAGTTAAATTTATTACTTTAGGATGCAAGGTTAATCAGTACGAGACACAAGCTTTGATGGAAGAATTTCAAAGGGAAGGATTCGAAGTTACTTCTCAGGAGGCAGATATTTATGTAGTAAATACTTGCACAGTAACTCACCGTGCAGATAGAAAGTCAGAAAAAGCACTCTTAAAAGCAAAGAGAGAAAAACCTTGCGCCAAACTGGTAGCTTTGGGATGTTTTGCTCATCCAGAGAATAGAGAAAGGTTAAAGAGGTTAGGTGCAGATTATATAGTTTCTCAAGAGAAGAAGCCACATTTGGTAGATATTATTTTAGGTAGAAAAAATTCTAGTAAAAGCATATGGTCTTTTAAGATAACTTCTTTTTTTAATAGGCGGGCGTTTTTAAAAATCCAAGATGGCTGTGACAACTTTTGTAGTTTCTGTAAAATTCCTTATTTAAGAGGAGCCCCTTTATCCCGTCCTAAAGATGATATTCTGAATGAAGCTGAAACATTATCTTTGAAACATCCTGAGATTGTTCTCTGCGGAACTAATATTGCTCTCTATGGAAAAGATTTATCTTTTAAAGAAAACTTGACCTCTTTGAGTAAAGATATTTTAAAAATTAAAAATTTAAGAAGAATGAGGTTTAGTTCTTTAGAACCTTTGGGGTTAGATAGTGAGTTTTTTTCTCTTTTTGAGAATGAAAAGGTATGTCCTCATCTTCATCTTCCTTTTCAGAGTGGGGATGATCGTATTCTTAAGCTGATGAATAAGAAGGAAACAGTTGCCTTTTATTTAGATACTGTGGAGAGAGTACGTAAGATTAATCCTTTGTTAGCTATAAGTTGTGATATTATGATAGGTTTTCCTTCTGAGGATGACGATAGTTTCTCTAGAACTTTAGATTTTTTGAAAAAAGTAAGACCAATGCGGATGCATATTTTTAGATTTTCTCCTCGGGAATTCACTATTTTTAAGGAGAGTGAAGTTAGAGATGAGAAGAAAATTAAGTTGAGATACAGGGTATTAAAGGATATGGCTGAAGAGTTTTCCTACCAATATAAAAAGCAGTTTTTACATCGAACCCTCTATATGGTTACTGAGGGGAGAAGGTGTGGCTTAACTTCTGGTTATACAGAAAATTATATAAGAGTATTTATAGAGGAGAGGCCCCCTTTAGGTGAGATAGTAAAGATAAGAGTGACGAAAGTAGATAAAGAAAAAGTCTATGGTGAGCTAACTAAGTAAGTATGCGTCTCAATCGTTTCCTAGCTTGGTGTGGAGTTAGTTCCCGTAGAAAAGCTGATCAGATAATAAAGGAGGGGAGAGTTTTGGTTAATGGGAAGAAGGTTTACTCTCCTTGGTTTACAGTAAGCTCTAATGACACTGTAGAGTTCAACGGTGTAGAGTTAACTCCCCGCCCGCGAGTTTATTTCATTTTTCATAAACCTAAGGGAGTAACTACCACAGTAAAAGACAATTTTGCCCCTAAGAAAGTGGTAGATTTTTTTTCTAAAAAGGAAGTAAAAGTTTTCCCTGTGGGAAGATTAGATAAAGATTCTTCCGGTCTTCTCATTCTTACTAACGATGGCAACTTATGCTACCGGTTAACTCACCCCAAGTTTCAGATAGAGAAAGAGTATCTTCTTTGGGTAAAAGGAAATATTACCAAAGATATTTTAGATAAGCTAAAAGAAGGTATAAAAGATAGAGGAGATTTTCTAAGAGTTAATTCAGCAGTAGTAGTAAAAAGAGATAAGTGTCGTAGTAAACTAAGGGTTGTAGTCTGCGAGGGGAAAAAGAGGCATTTACGTAGGCTTCTAGGGAGATTGGGCTTTCCTGTTTTAACTTTAAAGAGGGTAAGGGTTGGGAATTTGAAATTGGGAAAGTTGAAACCAGGTAAATTTAAAAAAATTTCAGCAGAACTTATTTATAAATTAACTTTAGGTAACTGGAGTAAGAGAACTTCTAAGGATAATTAAAAGATTTTAACAAATTACTTAAGGACTATAGAGTTCAATGGAGAGTTTATGGAAAGGTTTATTGAATTTTTATATTTCTTTGGTAAGATAGCTATTTAACTTTAATCTACGATAAGATGAAAGTAGTATTTTTAGATCGCGATGGAGTGATAAATAAGTATCCCGGTGATACTCGTTACGTAACTAGATGGGAAGAGTTTGAATTTATCCCTGGCAGTATAGAGGCAATTGCTAAGTTTAATGAGAAGGGATTTAAAGTGTTTATAATTTCTAACCAGGCAGGAGTAGGTAAAGGTCTTTACTCAGAAAAGCAGTTAAATAGAATTACTAAGAACATGGTAAAGATTATGAAGAGAAGAAATGCGGAAGTAACTGGTATCTATTATTGTATTCACCACCCTCAGGATAACTGTTCTTGTAGGAAGCCTAAGACAGGTCTTTTAGTAAGAGCTCTAAAAGATTTTGGTTTAAGACCCACAGTTTCCTTTTTTATCGGCGATTCTATGGTAGATGTAGAAACTGCCAAAAATTTTGGGATAAAGTCTGTACTCCTTCTTTCAGGGAAGGAAAAGATTTCTCATCAACAGAAGTGGCCATTCAAGCCTGATTACATTTTTGATAATCTCCTCATCGCTTCTTACTATTTATGTTCCCACTATGAATGAGAAAATTTTAATTGTATACGCTTCCTGTGGTCAGGGGCATAAAAGATGCGCTTATGCTTTGAGAGAAGCACTAAATTGTTCCTGTGTCGATGTTTTGAATTTCGCACCTTACCTATTTAAGCTAATTTACTCTCAAGGATACCGATTAGTCAGTGGGAGCTTAAAGTGGTTGTGGTTTTTTATCTTCCAAATTACCTCTTTTTCTGTTATGAGAAATTTACTTTCCTTGTTTCATCTAATTATCTTTAAAAGATTTTTAAAATTTCTTTATTCTCATTCTCCCCAGGTAGTTATTTCTACACATTTTTTCTCTTCCAATTTAATTGCTACTTCTAAAGAAAGAGGGAGGTTAAACCTAAAGAATTATGTTGTAGTTACAGACTTTGATGTTCATCCTTTATGGATAGCTAAAGCTATAGATACCTATTTTGTAGCCTTTCCTGAGACTGGAAAAATTCTGGAGAAGAATGGAGTAGAGAGAAAAAAAATATTCGTAAGTGGGCTTCCTTTGAGGAAGGGATTTTTCAAAGAAGAAGATAGAGAATCTTTGAAGAGGAAATTTTTCTCAAATGATAAAGAAGTGCTTCTATTTTTTTCTAGTGATACAGGTCAGATACCTTTCTTAGAAGCAGTTTTAGAAAAGTTAAAAGAAGAGTTCTCTATATTTATAATTTATGGAAAAAACAGAAGGTTAGAAGCCTATTTAAGAAGATACGTGAATTTACCAGAAGTGAAGGCTTATTCGTGGTATGAAAATATCTGGGAGATTATGAGAGTAAGTCTTTGCGCAATTACTAAGCCAGGGGGATTAACTGTGTTTGAGGCGATAAAGGTAAAACTTCCTCTAATTTTCTCTTCCTATGTATGGGGACAAGAAAAGTACAATATGGATTTTGCTATTCGCTATGGGTGGGGATTTTTTGCAGAAAGCTTAGATGATTTAATAAGAAAGATTTATTATATAAGAGATAATAAAGAAAGGATAAGGGAAAGATTTCCTTTCTTGGTTAGAGATGCTTCCTCTCTAATAAAAGAATACATCTACACCAAAATATCTCATGAGGAGAAGAATTGCTAGGGTAGTATTTAACTTGGGAGTAGATAAAGAATTTGATTATTATATCTCTAGAGGTAATGTAGATGTAGGATTTCGTGTATGGGTAGAGTTTAACCATAAAAGAAGAGTAGGCTTAGTTACAAAAGTAACCTCTACTTCTTCGGTAAGAAATTTGAAGCCGATTTTAGAAGCGATAGATAATTTTCCCACCATCAGTAAGGAGCATTTAAAGTTTGCTAAACTTTTAAAGAAGAATTATCCTTACTCTTTGGGAGAACTTCTCTTTATGATGATACCTCCGCCTCTGCGGAGAAAGAAAAGAATTCCTTCTACAGATTCCCTTAGTTCTGCCTTTCCTCATAGAGGGAGGAAAGAAAAAAACATCTGTTTTATTAGAGGTAAAAATTTTTTAGAAAGAGTAAAGCTATATAGAAAGAAGATAGAGGAGAAATTGAAGGAAGGTTCGGTGATTTTATGTCTTCCTACTTTTGAGTATGTAGAGAAGGTAAAGGAACTTTTAAGTAATTTCTTCTCCAAAGAGCTCATTATTCTTCATAGTTATCAAAGAAGTAAAGAGTTTCTTTCTTCTTGGGTTAAGTTAAAGAGAGGCAATAAACTCATTTTGGGGATGAGAGCTACACTTTTTTATTATCCTCTTAACCTTTCTTGTATAATTTTAGAGGAGGAAGCAAGTCCCTACTATTTTCATCCTGAGAAACCTTACTATCATCTTTTTGATATTGCATATCTCCTTTCTAAATTTAAGAATATAGATTTTATTCTGGGTGGCGATTATCCTACGCTTAATACTTTTAAGATGATAAAGGAGGGAAAGATATCTTTAAAGGGAAGAGAGAGAAAACTTAAGCACGTAGAGGTAGTAAGGGCAAAAACTTTTAATTACTACAAACATAAGACAATAGTTAATCCCCTCCTTAAGGAACTTCTGAGAAAACATCTAGAGGAGAAAAAGCGAATTTTAATCCTTTACAGTAGGAAAGGTTTTGCTTCCTTCATAAAGTGTTTAAAATGTGGATATATCTATATGTGTCCAAAATGCTTTACTCCCTTAAGATACTCTCTTCGAGAGAAGAGAGGAGAATGTTTATGGTGTAGTTATAAAGAGAACTTAGGTTCTCTATGTAAAATTTGTAATTCTGGATATATAACTACCTCGGGAGTAGGGATAGAGAGATTAGCTTACTATCTTAGGCAATCTTTTCCTGAAGTGGAATTCTCTTATTCCGAAGAGATTAATCATCCGGTGAATTTAGCTACTTACTCTATTCTAGATTCTTCTTCTTTAATAGGTAAAGATATTGATGTAGCTTTTCTCCTCGGTAGCGATTACTTTCTTTCTCGGATAGATTTTGAAACGACTTTGAGATTGTACATATATTTGAAGAGATTAGCAGGCTTAGTGAAAGAGAAGGTGTATGTATTATCTGAAAATCTAGAACACTATCTCTGGGAGTTAGTAAACAAACCTTTGGAAGCATTTTATACTAAAGAGGTACATTTACGTAAAGAGGCACGGCTCCCTCCTTATCAACATCTTGCTAAGATAACCGTGCGTGGTAAAAATAGAAATAGACTTTTAGAAAAAGCTAATCAGCTGTATAATTTATTAAAAAATAGTTCTTTAGAAGTATTTGGGCCAGTACAAGAGTTTCCTTTTAGATTGAGAGGAAAGTTTTATTATTCTATAATTGCAAAATCAAAAAGTAAACTAACATTAGGAAAGAAAGTAAAGGAGGTCGTAGAAGTATTTCCTAAGGGCAGTTACAAGATAGCGGTAGTTTTAAGATGAAGATTGTGTACTTTGGAAGCTCTCAGTTTTCTTCTAAAGTTCTTGAGGGAATTGTTAGAGAAGGTATAAAACCTGTTTTGGTAGTTACTGTTCCTGATAAGCCTCAAGGAAGAGGGTTAAAAGTGTTACCTAACCCAGTGAAAGAGCTTTCTTTAAGACTCCATTTAGAAGTTGAGAGTATTTCTAATTTAAATGATAGCGATTTTCTTGGTAGGTTAAAAGCGCTGTCTTGTGATTTGTTTTTAGTGGTAAGTTATGGTAGAATCTTGTCTGCTTCTTTACTTTCTATCCCTAATAAACTTCCTTTAGCTTTACATCCTTCCTTACTTCCTCGCTACCGAGGTCCTGCTCCTATCCAATGGGTACTTATTAAAGGAGAAAAAGAGACAGGAATTAGTATATTCAAAGTTACTCCAAAAGTAGATAGTGGTCCTATAATTTTACAAAAGAGAATGAGCATAGAAAATAAAGATGATTATTTTTCCCTATCTGAGAAGTTAGCTAATTTAAGTATCCCTGCAGTATGTGAAGCTATAGAGCAGATAGAAAGCAACACTTATAAATTAATACCACAGGATGAGAGTAAGGTTAGCTATGCTCCTAAATTAAAAAAGGAGGATGGGAGGATTAACTGGAGCAGTTCCGCAGTAACTATAAACAATTTGATAAAGGGATTAAAAGGTTGGCCAGGGACGTATACTTTTTATAGAGGGATAAGAGTCAAGATTTTAGAGGCTGAACCAAACTCTACAGAGACCAACTCCTCCCCTGGTTTTATTGTTGATTTAGATAAAGAAGGAATATACGTAGCTACCTTAGAGGGGGTCCTAAAGATAAAGAAGTTAAAGCCTGAAGGAAAAAAAGAAATGTCTACAAATAGCTTTATATGTGGGTATAGGCCAAAAGTAGGGGAACAATTTGAGTGAGGTTGAAATGGAGAGGTGTTTACATATTTATTTTGAGGGAAGAGTCCAAGGAGTAGGATTTAGATACACAGCAAACTACTTAGCTAGAAAACACCGAGTAAAAGGATGGGTGATGAATCTTCCTGATGGAAGAGTTGAACTTATTGCTCAAGGTTATCCCCAACAGTTAGATAAATTTTTGCAGGAGCTTAAGGAGGAATTTTCTGGATACATAACTAAAATGGATCTTCAAAAAATACCTCCTTCATCCGAACTTCACAATTTCCAGATCCGCTTCTATTCTTACTAGATTTATGAAGTACTTAGTATTTTCTGACATACATAGCAATCTAGAGGCGTTAGAGGCTGCTTTTTCTTTTTTTAAGAAAAGTTCTATAGATGAGTTTATCTTTTTAGGAGATGTGGTAGGTTATGGAGCTAATCCTAATGAAGTTATTGAACTTCTAAGGAATTTATCCCCCCTGAACTGTTTAGCAGGTAATCATGATTGGGCGGTAATTGAGAAATTCCCTCTTACTTACTTTAATCCTTTAGCTTATGAGGCAATAATTTGGACAAAGAGAATTTTAACCAAAGAGAGTTTTAGCTTTCTTCACACTCTTCCTTTAATTTATCAAAAGAAAGATTTTGTATGTGTTCATGGAAGTTTGTTTGAACCGGGTAATTTTCACTATATAATGGATGTAAGAAGCGCTTATTTAAATTTTTCCCTTCAGAATAAAAAGGTCTGTTTTATTGGTCATACCCATTGTAGAGAAGTTTATATTTTAAAAGAAGGCAAAATTTATTCTTCCAGAGGTGATTGGGTGGAATTAGAAGATGATGCCAAATATATATTCAATGTAGGTAGTATAGGACAACCTCGAGATGGAGATACTCGATTATGTTTTTGTATTTACGATGATAAAGAGAAAGTTGTTAAATTTGTAAGATTAAATTACTGCATAGAAAAGGCTGCAAAGAAAATTTTAAAAGTCGGCCTTCCTAGTTTTCTCGCCTCCCGATTGTATAGAGGTATGTAAAAAGGAGAAGGAGGAGGCTATGGGAAATTTAGAGAAGATAAAGAAAGAGATAGAGAAGTTGAGAGAGGAAATTCGCTACCACGATTGGCGTTACTATGTTTTGGCGGATCCAGAGATTTCTGATAAAGATTACGACGATTTAGTAAGAAGACTTAAAGAACTGGAAGAAAAATATCCTCAGTTTATCACCCCTGATTCTCCTACCCAGAGAGTTTCGGGAGCGGTTTTAGAAGGTTTTCCTACAGTAAAGCATAGAGTGAAAATGTTATCTTTAGATAATACTTATTCCATGGAAGAGCTAAAAGAATGGGAGGAAAAGATAAAGAGAATTTTAAAGAGAAAAGTTAAATTAGATTACACTGTAGAGCTAAAGATTGATGGAGTAAGTTGCGCTTTAGTTTATAGGGATGGAGAGCTTACTCTGGGAGCTACTCGAGGGGACGGAGAAGTAGGTGAGGATATTACCCCTAATGTGCGTACAATAAAGACTGTACCTTTAAGATTAATAGGTAAAGATTTTCCCAAAGTTATAGAAGTGAGGGGAGAGATATACATGGATAAAGTTGATTTTAAGAAGCTAAATGAAGAAAGGTTAAAAAGAGGAGAGCCTCCTTTTGCTAACCCACGGAATGCTACCAGCGGTTCTTTAAAACTTTTGGATTCTAAGGAAGTTGGAAAACGAAATCTTAAATGCTTCATTCACTCCTTTAGTTGGGCACAGAACTATACTTTCAAGAGTCAGTATGAATTTCTAGAGAAAGTGAAAGAATGGGGGTTGCGCACGAATTCCTATAATAAGTACTGTAGAAACCTAGATGAAGTTATAGCTTACTGTAACCAATGGCAGGAGAAGAGAGATACTTTGGATTATGAAGTAGATGGAGTGGTAGTGAAAGTCAACTCATTTTCTCTCCAGAGGGAATTAGGTCAAACTCTTAAATCTCCTCGTTGGGCAGTAGCTTATAAATTTCCTGCTCATCAAGCTACTACTACTGTGGAAGATATTATCTTTAGTGTAGGCAGAACCGGGATTATAACTCCCGTAGCGATACTCAAACCTGTAGAGTGTGGAGGAGTAACTATTTCCCGTTCTACTCTTCATAACTTTGATGAGATAAAAAGACTGGATGTAAGAGTGAAAGATACAGTATTGGTAGAAAGAGCAGGAGAAGTTATTCCCAAGATTGTTAAGGTAATTACTTCTAAGAGGAAAGGGAAAGAGAGAAAAGTCAAGGTTCCCCATAGATGTCCTGTATGCGGAGGGGTAATTTCTAAAGAAAAAGAAGAGGAAGTTTATTTCTACTGTATTAATCCTGATTGTCCGGCAAAACTTAAACAATCTCTCCTTCATTTTGCTTCACGTGGAGCCATGGATATAGAAGGAATGGGTGATAGTGTAGTGGAAGAGTTAGTTGAAAGAGGAATGGTAAAAAGTCTTGTAGATATATACAAACTCAAAAAGGAAGATTTTCTTAAACTTCCTTTATTTGCAGAGAAGAAGGCAGATAATCTCTATCAAGCCATACAGAGGGGTAAGAGTCGTTCTTTAGCTAGATTTTTATATGGTCTAGGAATAAGACATGTAGGAGAGAAGGCAGCTATGGTTTTGGCTCAAAAATTTAGAGATATTGATAAGTTCTTTACTCTAGATAAAGCAGATTTAGAAAGCATTCCTGAGGTAGGTCCGGTTATGGCAGAGAGCGTGGTTAAGTTTTTCTCTCAATCCAGAGTGAGGAAGATGATTGAGGAGTTTAAAAAATTAGGTTTGAATTTGAGGGAAGAAGAGAAGGTTAAGAAAGATATTTTAAGAGGGAAAACATTTGTTTTTACTGGGGAGTTAGAGAGTTTTACTAGGACAGAGGCTCAGAGGTTAGTAGAGGAGTTAGGGGGCAAATGGTCTTCTTCAGTAAGTAGAAATACTGACTACTTAGTAGTTGGTAAAAATCCTGGTTCTAAGTATGAGAAGGGAAAGAAATTAGGAATTAAGATGATTGGTGAGGAGGAGTTTAAGCAGCTTATAAAGGAAAAATAAATGTTGATTTTAACTTCCTTGATTATAAAATAACTTTATGAAGAGAAGATTGGTGATTTTAGTGGTTGTAAGTTTGCTCTTTGGGCAGGGTTGTTATACCCTGAGAAAAAAGTTTGTGCGTAAGAAAAAACCGCAAAAGGAACCCACCGTTTACATAGATTTTAAGGAGTATCCTCAGAAACCCACCAAAGAGGTATACCAAGATTACTATCTTTTTGTGGAAGGATGGTTAGATGAACTTATTCAATCTTTAGAAGAAGGGGGCAACCGTAAGAAACAGAAACAGGCAATAAAAGAAGCGATCGTTAATTTTAAACAGATGCTTTACTTTTTCAATGAGGAAGGAAGGAAGCAAGTAGGTTATCTTTATGGAGAACTTCTAAAGATAGAAAAACAGCTAACTTCTCCTTACTTTAATGAAACAAAAGCATCTCAGATTGCAAGGAAAGTAGAGTATATAAAAAGAGAGTTTTCTCGAAAATTACGGTGGAGTCAAGCTTCTCTATGGATGGATTAAAAATAGAAATTTTTACTTTGGGAGATTTCTCTACTAATGCTTACGTGGTAATAAATCCTCAGACTAAAAATTGCCTCCTTATAGATGCTCCAGAAGGAATAGAAGAGGTTGGTAATTTTTTAAAAAAGAGTGGTTATAATCTTCTCTTTGTAGTTCTTACTCACGGTCACATTGACCATATAATGGGGTTAGCTAAATTAGATTTCCCCTTCTACATCCATCATGAGGACAAAGAATTTTTAGCTAATCCTGAGTTAAATCTTTCTTCTTTTCTTTCTTCTCCCTTCTGTTTGAAAAAAACACCTAATCTCATAAAGGATAATGATAATCTGCTTTTAGACACTTATCAATTTCATCTTCTTCACACACCTGGACATACACCTGGGTCTATCTGTGTTTTAGTAGATAATTTTCTTTTTAGCGGAGATACACTTTTTTTTGACTCTATAGGGAGAGTTGATTTTCCTTATGCATCTTATGATTTAATACTAGCCTCAATTAAAAATAAGATTCTTCCTTTAGGGTGTAAAATTAAAGTATTTCCTGGTCATGGACCTTCTACTACCTTAGAGAGAGAGCTTAAAAATAATCCTTTTTTGAAGGAATGCAGATATACCTAGAAGCTTTTCTTGACTATCTAAGAGTAGAGAAGGGGCTTTCTCCTAATTCAATTCTCTCTTATCAGAGAGATCTAACTAAATATCTTAATTTTTTAAGAGCACAAAATATTGAAGATATTAAAAAAGTAACTAAAGAAGACATTCTTGATTTTTTATTTTCTCTTAGAGAAAAGGTTTGTCCTTCCACAGTTGCTAGGAGTCTATCTTCTATAAAAAATTTCCATCGTTTTCTCCTCCGTGAGAAAATTACAAACAATGACCCTTCAAATTTGATTGAGACTCCAAAACTTGAGAAGAAAATTCCTCAGGTGCTAAGTTTTGATGAGGTAGAAAGAATTATAAAGACTCCCAATCTTAAGAAAGTTCAAGGTATAAGAGATAGAGCTATTTTAGAGCTTATGTATGCTAGCGGATTAAGGGTTTCGGAAGTAGCTTTACTGAAAGTGAACGATGTAAATAGGGAAGTGGGGTTTTTGAGATGTCGAGGAAAGTCATCTAAGGAAAGAATTGTCCCTCTAGGAAGCACAGCTTTAAAGTTTTTAGAAAAGTATCTTAAAGAAGCACGCCCAAAGCTAGCTAAGGGAGGAGGTTCGCCCTACCTTTTTTTGGCCCAAGGTGGGAGGCCCTTAACTCGTCAGAGCATATGGAAGATGATTAAAGAACTAGTAAAGAGAGCTAGAATTAAGAAGAGAGTAAGTCCTCATACTTTGAGGCATTCCTTTGCTACCCATCTTATAGAAAGAGGAGCGGATCTAAGGAGTGTACAAGAGATGTTAGGGCATGCTTCTATTACTACTACTCAAATATATACCCATATAAATAAATTGAGATTGAAGGAAATTCATCTTCGCTTTCATCCTCGAGCAAAGTAGAGAGAAGTTTATGGGAGTTACATTATTGAAGAAATTACCTCTTCCTATAAGGAAGTACTTGCGTATGTTTTCTTCTTTGGCAGAGTCTTTAAATTATAAGATTTTCTTAGTAGGAGGTATAGTTAGAGATTTACTTTTGGGGGAAGAAAATCTTGATTTAGATATTGTAGTGGAAGGAGATGCTATAGAGTTTGTTAAGGTTTTCTCTAAAAAGTTAAAGGCAGAATTCATAAAGCATCACTCTTTCGGTACCGCTACTCTTTACCTTAATAATAATTTAAAAGTAGATTTTGCTACCGCACGGAAGGAGTTTTATCCTTACTGGGGAGCTCTTCCCAAAGTGGTAGCTTCTACTATAAGAGAGGATCTTTTTCGAAGAGACTTCACCATCAATGCTATGGCTATGAGTCTTAATAGAGAAAGTTGGGGTAATATTTTGGATTTCTATGGGGGGATTAACGATCTTGATAGGGGTTTAATAAGAGTTCTCCATCCTAAAAGTTTCTTAGAGGACCCTACTAGAATCTTTCGTGCTATAAGATTTGAACAGAGATTTTCTTTCCGCATAGAACCTCATACCTTTTCCCTTCTTAAGGAAGCTATCAGATTAGGTGCTATAAAATGGATAGATGAACATCGCATAAGGGATGAACTAATTCTTATCTTAAAGGAACCTGCCCCTTACCGCTATATAAGAAGAATTAATCAGTTGATAGGGTTTTCTTTTATAAATGAAAAGTTGATTCTGAAGAAGAGTGATTTTTTGCTCCTTATGCGAATCCAAAGGGCTTTACATATTTATAAGAAAAAATTTAAAAAGTGCAGAGAACTCCAGGGATGGATTATTTATCTTGCAGGAATTGTCTATAAACTGACAGAGAATGCTCTTTTTCAATTTTTTTCACAATTTGGTTTGAGGAAAGGAGAAAGAAAAATTATTTTATCTATTAAAGAGAGTTTTTCTAAAGTCCGCCATCTAAAGAGAGTAAAGCCCAAAGTAGGTATTTTTGAAATTTTAAAACCATTAAGCTTTGAGGCGGTAGTATTCTTTTATGCCTATTTTAAGGATAAAACTATAAGAAAAAAAATCTGCGTCTTTTTAGAGAAACTCGCTCATATTCGTCTAAAGCTAAGAGGAGAAGATTTAAAAAGAGTAGGGTATAAGGATAAAACTAATTATACAAAAATTTTTAAAAGACTTCTCCATAAGAAAATTGAGAAAAATATTTCTACTAAGAGCCAAGAACTTAAAGAGTTAAAAAGATTGTTGACATAATAGATTGATAAATAGAGAAATCTAAGGTATAATTCCCTCTCTATGTTTATTGGGTATCTAAAGGTGGATATTTACATCCCCTACTGTCATTCTCTGAAGGAAAAACGGCAGATTATTGCTAGAATTAAAGAGCGATTGAGAAATAAGTTTAATGTTTCGGTAGCCGAAAAGCCATCGGATAAATGGCAGAGAAGCGAATTATCTTTTGTCTGTGTCAACTATACTAAAAGCTGTCTAGATGAAATTATGCTTAAGATAGAAGAATATATTCGTTTTCATAATGACTTACACATTCTAGATACTCAGAAGGAGATTTTGTAAGATGTCTCTGCGTTTAGAAAAAGTGAATAAGGAGATTAAGAAGAGATTAATGGAGATAATTCAAAAAGAAGTCGACGATCCTAGTTTGGGTTTAGTAAGTATTACCCGAGTAGAGACTACTCCTGATTTACGTCAGACACGAGTTTACTTTAGTGTGTTAAAGGATAAAGATTTTTCTCGCATAGAGAAGATACTTAACTCTATGAGAGGGTTTCTAAGGAAGTTATTAGGAAAGAAATTGAGGATAAAAGTATTACCATCGATAAAGTTTTTCCCTGATAAGAGTATAAAATATAGTGTAGAAATTTATAAGAAGATAGAGGAGGTGATGGGTGATAAAAAAGATTATTGAACTTTTGAGAGGAAATAAAAGATTTTTGATTACCGCTCATATGAACCTGGAAGGAGATGCTTTAGGTTCAGAGTTAGCTATGTATCTCCTTCTTAGAAAGATGAAAAAACAGGTGATTATCTGTAACCACGATACTACTCCCCGGGCCTATAGCTTTCTTCCTCATATTAAGGTTATAAAGAATGATCTGGATGTTTCCAATGGTTTTGACGTAGCTTTAGTTTTAGATTGCTCTGATTCTTTTCGTACAGGGAAAGTAAAAGATTATTTAAGTAGAGCAAAAATTATTGTTAATATTGATCATCATATAAGCAATACCTTTTTTGGAGATTTAAATTGGGTAGATCCTAAAGCGAGCTCTGCCTCGGAGATGATTTACCGGTTGTGTAAGGAATTAAAAGTGATGGATAGAAAAATAGCCTTGTGTCTCTATACAGGGATATTTACAGATACAGGGAATTTTACCTATAGTAATGTTTCTTCTCGGGTTCATAGGATTATAGCTGAGTTATTTAGATACAAGATCTTACCTGATAAAATTTATGAGTCCTTACATAGCTTTTGCCAGCTTAAGGACATAAGGTTCATTGGTAAAGTATTATCTTCTATTAAGGCCGATTCTAGCGGAAAGATAACTTGGGCATTGATAAAGTACTGGCCAAAGAAGGAGTATGATCTTACAGAAGTAATTTTTTCAATAATGAGGTTTTTAAGAGATGCTGAAGTTTTTTTATTGTTTAAAAAATTAGGGAAAAATAAAGTCCGTGTCAACTTTCGCTCACGTTCTAAAGTAGATGTAAATAGAGTTGCTAAGTTTTTTGGAGGAGGAGGGCATAAACGTGCTAGTGGTACCACTATCTTTGGAAATCTTTCTTCAGTAGAGAAAAAGGTTATAACTTTCGTTAAAAGATATACTAATGACAAAAAGAGAAGATAGTAATGGTTTAATCTTAGTGAATAAACCTCGTGGGTTAACTAGCCACGATGTAGTTAACTACGTGCGTAAAAAACTTAATACTAAGAGAGTAGGACATGCTGGCACCTTAGATCCTCAGGCAGAGGGCTTGCTTATTATTCTTGTAGGGAGGTATACAAAGTTTTTCTCTAGGTTTGTAGATTTTGATAAAGAATACCAGGGGATTATGAAACTGGGAGAGGCAACCACTACAGGAGATGCTCAAGGTGAGGTGGTAAAGAGGGAAAGTGTAGAGAATTTGGAAGAATCAGCGGTGAAGGAAGTTTTTCCCTCTTTTGTAGGAGAGATTGAACAAGTTCCTCCTATGGTTAGTGCTATAAGGATAGGGGGGAAGAGACTGTATAAACTAGCCCGTAGAGGTATAGTGGTAGAGAGACCCCCTCGAAAGGTAAAGATTTATGATTTAAAAATTTTAAAGATTGAGCTTCCTTTTGTGGAGTTTTATGTAAGGTGTTCTAAAGGAACTTACGTAAGGAAGCTAGCTGAGGATATAGGAGAGAAGTTAGGATGTGGAGCGCACATAACTTCTATCATAAGAACAGCAGTAGGCCCTTTTACCTTGAGAGAAGCAGTGAATTTAGAAGATATCAGTGCTACTCATTTGAGGGAGTATACTTTTGAATGATAACCTTTCGTTTTCCTCTTTTAAGACGAATAGAATGTGTTGCCACTGTTGGTGTATTTGATGGGCTTCATCTCGGGCACTTAGTTCTTATTAGAAAATTAAGAAAATTAGCAAAAAGAAAAAAATTACCCTCCTTGGTAGTTACCTTTTGGCCTCTTCCTCAGCAAGTCCTTTCTTCCTCCTCCTTTTTAGGTTTTCTTACTAATTTGAATGAGAAGAAGAAGATCTTAGCAAGAGAAAAGATTAATTATCTATTACTTTTTCCTACCACTCAAAAATTATTGCGTTTAAGAGGGAAGGCATTTTTAAAAAAACTTATCTCTTCTATAAAAGTAAACACTTTGGTAGTGGGAGAGGATTTTAGATTTGGACATAAAAGAGAAATTGGTATCAAAAAACTAAAGGAACTTTCAACAGAGATGGGATTTAAGGTAATAGTTTTGAAGAAGAAAAAATTAGGAAAAAGAGTAATTAGTAGTTCTTATATAAGAAGACTGATAAAAGGAGCTTTCTTTTCTCAAGCTGAAAGATTACTTGGCAGACGTTATATCATAGAGGGAAGAGTAGTTAAAGGTAAAGGATTAGGGTCTATAATAGGTTATCCTACTTTAAATGTGGATTGGCAAGATAAAGTGATACCTAAACGGGGAGTATATGTGGTTAAAGTATTTTTGAAAAGAAGGTGGCACTTAGCTCTCTGTAATATAGGTTTTAATCCTACTGTGTCAAAAGATAAAAAATTGAGTATGGAAATTTACGTTTTAGCTCTAAGGAAGAAGATTAACCTCAAAAAAGTGAGGATTCTTTTTTTGGAAAGACTTCGTAACGAAAGAAAATTTCCCTCTTTAGAAAAGTTAAAGGAGAGAATAGATAAAGATATAAGAGTGGTCCTTTCAAAATATAGTGGTTAAATAGTTTCTCCTCCCCAATCTTTAGTATCTCCTATAATAAATCCTTAAAATTTCTTGACAAATACGCTTTGGTAAATTATATTTATATTGTGGAGTAAAGTGGAGCAAAGTGGAATGTGGTATGGTAAATATTTCCATACTTTAGATTCTAAAGATAGATTTATCCTTCCCGCTAAGTTCCGAGAAAAAATAAAAAGGATGAAGAGTAAAATTTTTTATCTTACCTGCGGTTTAGATGGATGTTTATTTTTATTTTCTCATGATACTTGGAGAGAGATGGAAGAAAAATTGAAATCTCTTTCGTTTACTAAACAGCAGTCCCGCTATTTTAATCGATTATACTTTAGTGGAGCACAAGAAGTAGAGGTTGATCCTCAAGGAAGAATTACTATCCCTTCTTATCTGAAAGAGTTTGCAGAAATTAAGAGGGAAATAGTGATTTTAGGAGTTGCGGATAGAATTGAAATTTGGGATAAAGAAAAATGGGAGAAGTTCTATGTTGACAATCGAAAGAGATTCGAAGAAATGGCAGAAGGTCTCTTTTGATAAAAAGATAATGCATTACCCGGTAATGTATAAGGAGGTGATAACTTATCTTACTCCTGCCACAAGAAAAGTAATCGTAGATTGCACTTTAGGGATAGCATCCCATGCTTTAAAAATCCTTCCTCATCTAAAAGAAGGCGCTATTTTTATAGGGATTGATAAAGATGGAGATTCTTTAGAGGTGGCTCGTCAAAGATTAGGGAACTTTAAAGATAAAGTGATTTTAGTCAAAGATGACTTCCGCAATATAGATGTGGTTTTAGATAGTTTAGGTATTACTAGGGCAGATGCTTTTTTCTTTGACTTGGGGGTATCTAGTTTTCAACTTAGTGATCCTCAGCGAGGATTTAGTTTCTTAAGAGAGGGGCCTTTGGATATGCGGATGGATAGAGAATCTTTTTTATGCGCCTATGATTTAGTTAATAATTTAAGCGAAAAAGAGTTAGCAATAATTTTTGAAAGATTTGGTCAAGAACGTTACTCTCGAAGAATAGCTCATTTTTTGGTAGAAGAAAGAAAAAAATCACCTCTTTCTACTACCGGGCAACTTAGAGATACGATTCTGCGAGCTATCCCTAAAAGGTATACTTCTCATAGAATTCATCCTGCTACTAAAATATTTCAAGCATTGAGGATTGTGGTTAATAGAGAGCTTGATTGTTTAAAAGAGGGGGTAGAGAAAGCTATTTGTCGGTTATCTAGAGGGGGTAGAATTGTAGTTATATCTTTTCATTCTTTGGAAGATAGAATTGTGAAAAATACTTTTAAGAAGTTCTCAGCTTCTAAAGTATTAAATATACTTACAAAAAAGCCTCTTGTGCCTACATCAGAAGAACTAGCAGAGAATATTCGTTCACGCTCAGCTAAATTAAGAGCAGCAGAGCGAATTTCTCTCTAAGTAAAGTTATTTAAAATGAAACGTGGAATTATTTGTTTAATAGGTATGTTTATTTTCCTTCTCCTTTACCTCCATCAAAAAATTTCCCTCTACATAGAAGCCTATCAATTAGCTAGTAACTACAAAATTTATAACGAATTAGTTGCTAAACGCGACGCTTTAATGTATAATTTTTATAGTAAAACTTCTCTGGAAAAACTTAACCAATGGGCAGAAACTCATGAGTTTATAATTCCTGAAGAGACAAAAGTTCTAGCTTACCGTATTAAGAAAACTGAAAGTGTTCACTCTAAAGCTGGATGGATGGCTCCTTTAGCTCAGGTTAACAGTAGGATTTTTAACTTACCTCTACGCTCTCAAGCTTTCGCTGAGGAGAAATAACTTTTTTAAAATGTGAAGAATGTAAGAAAAAATCTGAGGATATATATCGTACTCTCCTTACTAGCCCTTACTTTTTTTGCTATCTTAACCAAAATAGCTTATCTTCAGGTGTTTAATAAGGAATTTTTCAAAAATTTAGCTTATTCTCAATATATTGCAGTTGTATCCCTAAAGGGGGAGAGAGGGAAAATTTATGATAGAGAAGGTAGAATTTTAGCTATGGATCTTACTACCTACTCTGTATATGCTGATCCTCAGTTAGTTGAGGATAAAGATAAATTTTGTAAGGAGGTAGCAGAAGTTCTAGAGATAGATAGAGAGAAGATTAAAAAGAAACTTTATTCACCAAAGCGGTTCGTATGGATCAAAAGAAAAATATCATGGGAGGAGAAAGAAAAGGTTGAAAAATTAAAATTGAAAGGTTTAGGATTTATAAGAGAGAAAAAGAGATTTTATCCTCATGGGAGTCTTGCCGCACATATTCTAGGAGGAGTAGATCTCGACAATCGAGGAATAGAAGGAATAGAATTTTTTTACGAGCGTTACTTACAAGGAAAAGAGGGTATCACTACCGTTTTTAAAGATTCCTCAGCTTCTACTTTTACTTTTCACCCTCAGGTTTTTCATCCTCAGAAAGGGGCAGATATTTTTTTGACTATAGAAGCCCAAATTCAGTACTGGAGTGAGAGTTATTTAAAGGAGACTATAGAGAAATTTAAGGCAAAAGCTGGTTCGGTGATAGTAATGGATGCTTCTAATGGGGAACTGTTGGCTTTAGCTAACTGGCCTACTTTCGATCCCAACAGGATAGGTGAGTTTGTACCGTCACAGGTAAGGAATAGAGCAATTACTGATATATTTGAGCCTGGTTCAGTATTCAAAATAGTTACTTTGGTTACTGCTATCGCTGAGAGAAAATTTTCCCCTCAAAGAGTGATATTTTGTGAGAGAGGGAAGTATAAAATTCCCGGGAGCATTCTTCATGACTGGAAACCTTATGGAGAACTTACCTTTAAAGAGGTATTTAAAAAATCTAGTAATATTGGAGTAGCAAAAATTGCTCAGAGTTTGCCTCCTTTTTCTCTTTATACTTATATGAAGAAGCTTAGTTTTGGAAGAAAAACAGATATAGATTTGCCAGGAGAGACCTCTGGGATTTTAAAATCTCCTCAAAAGTGGAGTAAAACCTCTTATTTTATTATTCCTATCGGTCAAGAAGTAGGGGTGAGTTTGATTCAATTAGCCTCAGCTATGGCTACCATTGCTAACGGAGGTTACAAAGTAAGACCTCATTTGGTGAGAAAGATTTGGCATGGTGAATCTTTCTGGGAGTTTAAACCTCATAAGAAGAGAGTATTACCTTCTAAAGTGGCAGAGAATGTAAGAGAAGTCCTTAAAGAAGTAGTAGAGGAGGGAACAGGAAAGCTTGCCAGAATTGATGGAGCGGTAGTAGGAGGTAAGACGGGAACCGCTCAAAAGTTTGATGTAGAAAAGAAAAGATATTCCCATACAAGGTATCGAGCCTCTTTTGTGGGGTTTATTCAAAAAGATTCCCATCCTTTAGTTATAGCAGTAAGCATCGATGAGCCTGTTAAGTCCCATTTCGGAGGAGTAGTAGCTGCTCCTCTTTTTAAGAAGATAGGAGAAAACATTTTAAAATACAGAGAGTATAAAGCAATGGTAGAAAAGAAAGGTGAGGTTAGCCTAATGGAGAAAATGTAAAAATTTTTGGATGAAGCTGAAAGAGTTTTTTCCCAATCTTGAGTTAGAGGAAAGATTAGCCAACTTAGAGATAAAAAATATATCCAGAGATTCTTGTAACCTTGAGAAAGGAGATATGTTTTTTGTAATCGAAGGTGTATCTTTTAATATTTTTAGTATCCTAAATCAGATAAAAAATAAAGTAGCGGTATTTGTAGGAGACAAAAAAAAGAAAGAAGTTATTACTTCTATCTTAAAAGACGCACCTGTTATTTATGTTGATGACCCTTATAGGGAATTTAGAAAAGCAGTGGATAAACTGTATTCTCATTCTTTGAAGGGGTTAACTTTTATCGGTGTAACTGGTACCAACGGTAAAACTACAACTGCCTTTGTAATTTATGAACTTTTAAAAATGCTTAAGAAGTCTGTATCTTTAGTTGGCACAGTGGGTTACTATATAGAAGATAGAAAAATAGAAGCTACCTACACTACTCCTGATTATCTTTCTTTAAGAAAGCTACTTTCCCTAATAAAAAAAAGAAATTCTTATGTAGTAATGGAGGTTTCCTCTCATGCTTTGCAACAAAAGAGAGTAGAGGGGATTGAATTCTCACAGTGCATCTTTACTAATCTTTCCAGAGAACACCTTGATTATCATTCTACCATGCAAAGTTACTTTGAGGCTAAGAGGAGACTTTTTTTAGAGAACCCTAAGGCTACGGCTTTAGTAAACATAGATAACTACTATGGTCGTAAACTCGCTAGTCAAATAGATAATTATCTGGTTACTTATGGATTTAAAAAAGAGGCTCACTTTAGGGCATACGATTTAAATCTCTCCAAAGAGGGAAGTAGGTTTACTTTACTTCATCGAGAAAAAACTTACCCTATAAGGATAAAGCTTTTGGGGAAGCATAACATCCTCAATATTCTTGCTGGATTTGCTTCTTTAGTGGAATTAGGATTTAATCCAGATACAGTTGCGAAGTTTTTACCCCAACTTAATTCTCCTTTGGGAAGACTTCAGTTGATAGGTGATGATATCTACGTAGATTATGCTCACACTCCTCAGGCTTTAAAAACTGCCCTTGCTACTTTAAAGGAAATAGGATACCAGAAGGTTGTGTGTGTATTTGGTTGTGGAGGAGATAGGGATAAAGGGAAAAGAGCTGTAATGGGAGAGATTGCTTCTTGCCTTGCTGATTTTACTATTTTGACTTCCGATAATCCACGTAACGAAGATCCTTATCAAATTATCTCTCAGATAGAGAAAGGATTTAAAAGGGATAATTACACAGTAGTTTTAGATAGAAGAAAGGCGATAAAAACTGCTTTAGAGATTCGAAAGAGACAGATCTGCGCTGTTCTTATTGCTGGGAAAGGGCATGAGAACTATCAAATTATAAAGGACAGAAGGATTCCCTTTTGTGACGCTTCAGTTGTTAGAGGACTTCTTAGGAATGAGTGAATTTACGCTTTTAAAATTAACCAAGGTATTAAAACCTAAGAGGGTATTAAATAAAAGATTTTTTAAACAACCAACAGGATTTTCCATAGATTCACGTACCCTTAAGAAAGGAGAAGCTTTTATTGCTATTAAAGGGAAATACTTTGATGGACATCAATTTATCGATGAAGCTATTCGCAGAGGCGCAGCTTTAATAGTAAGTGAGGATAGAAAAGAACAGAAAAAAGAGAGGGTTTGTACTTTTGTAGTCGAGAATTCTCTCTCTAGTTTAGAGAGAGTAAGTAAGTATATAAGGAAGAGAGCATCGCCTGAAAAAGTGATAGCTATTACAGGTTCTGTAGGGAAGACTACTACTAAGGAGATGCTTTTCTATCTTCTAAGAGAGAAATTTTCTGTCCTATGTAATAAGAAATCAGAGAATAATCTTTTGGGCGTATGTAAAACCCTCCTTAATCTGAAAGGGGAGAAGATACTCATTTTAGAGTTAGGGACAAATTTTCCTGGAGAGATAAAAAGATTAACTGATCTTTGCCAGCCTCATCTAGGAGTAATCACTTTTATAAAATCTGTGCATCTACAAGGTTTATCTTCTCTTAAAGGAGTGTTAGAGGAGAAAATAGCAGTTATAGCTAACAATGCCGATACCATTGGCATCCTTAACAGAGATGATTACCTTCTGCGGAGAGTAAACTTAGCTAATAGAATATTCTGGTTTGGTAAGAATAAAGAAGCACATATCTATGCTAAACTTTTAGAGAAAAATGAGAGAGAAAATATATTTTCTATAAATGGTAGATATCTTCTCCGTCTTAAAACCTTTGCTTCCTTTTTTATTTACAATACGCTAGCTTCTCTTTTGGTAGCTACCCTTTTGGGTTTAGACTTAAGAGAATGTACAGAGATGATGAGTGAGTTCGAAGATTTCCCTTTCATGCGTATGGAAAAAATAATAAAAAGAGGTTCATTATTTATAAACGATGCCTACAATTCTAACCCTTTTTCTCTAAAAGAATCAATAAAGACATTGAGTGTTTATTCTCTCCCCAAGGTTGCTGTGATAGCGGATATGCTAGAGTTAGGTAAAAGAGTTTACTACTATCATAGAAGTCTAGCCCATCCCTTAATCTCTGTTGGTTTTGATTATATAATAACTTTTGGTAAGCATGTTCACTTTCTGAAGGAAATGTTAGAGAAACTAGGTCATCCCCGAGTAATTCATTTAGATTCTCATGAGGAGATTGCTTCCTTTTTAAGGAAGTTAACTAAGAACAAAAAGTATCTTATTTTTTTAAAGGGTTCTCGAAATATGAAGTTAGAGGAGGTTATCAGGAAGTTTTAATATGCTTTACCATCTTTTTTACCCTCTTAGCAAATATTCCATTGTTTTCAATGTGCTAAAGTACATTACCTTTCGAAGTGGATGTGCTTTTGTTACTTCCTTCTTACTTGCATTTATTTTGTGGAAGCAGTTTAAGAGAATGAAACTCTTTGATAAGTTTGGCTTCTACGAAAGGATAGATATGTATGGTCACCCTCACTTGGAGAGTCTTCATAAGGATAAGAAGGGAACACCTACTATGGGAGGATTGATAATTATCATTTCAGTAATTATTTCTGTCTTTATCTGGATGAGGTGGGATATAGGATTCAGCTGGTATACGCTCATAGTTATGCTTTTTTTAGGAGGAGTAGGATTCAAAGACGATTTACTTAAAATAAAAAAAGGGAAGGGGCTATCTAGAGGAGTAAAGCTTGTTTCTCAAGTACTCATTGGTATAGTTGTGGGTTTAATTATCTACATTCGCAAAGATATTTCTACTAGAATTGATTTACCTTTCTTTAAAAATATGATTATAGATTTAGGCTATTTCTATATCTTTTGGGCTAGCTTAGTAATCGTAGCTACCTCCAATGCAGTAAATTTTACTGATGGCTTAGATGGTTTAGCCATAGGAGGGATAATTTCTTCTTCTTTGGTATTTGCAATTCTCTCCTATGTCTGCGGGAATATAAAGTTTTCCCATTATCTCTTTATTCCTTATATAAAGAATGCAGGTGAGCTTACAATACTATGTTCTTCTATTCTTGGTGCTAGTTTAGGATTCCTTTGGTATAACTGTTATCCTGCAGAAGTTTTTATGGGGGATACCGGGGCTCTAGCCTTAGGAGGTCTCTTAGGGGCAGTTGCTCTTTTTATAAAGAAGGAGTTTCTTCTTATTATTTGTGGTGGAGTATTTGTAGTAGAGGCTCTTAGCGTAGTGTTGCAAATTGCTTCAGTCAAAATTAGAGGTAAGAAAATGTTTAGAGCCGCCCCTCTTCACCACCACTTTCAAATAAGAGGGATTCCTGAAGCAAAGATAATTGTGAGATTTTGGATTATTTATGCTATCCTTGCAGTAGTAGCCCTTCTTACATTAAAACTCAGATGAAAATAGATAAAATTACTACTGTATGTGTGGTGGGATTTAAAAAAAGTGGAATTTCTCTATGTAGACTTTTTCTCTCTTTGGGTAAGAAGGTAAAGGTTAGTGAAATTTCTCCTCATAAATGTATTTACCCTACTTATAAATTAATTATTGATCAATTCAAAAAAAGGGGGGTAGAGTTTGAGTTTGGTGCTCATACCAAGAATTTTTTAAAGGGAACTGATCTTATTGTATTAAGTCCGGGAGTAGATACAGCCAACTCTTATATCTGTAAGATAGCTAAAGAGCTAAATATTTTAACCGTAGGAGAATTAGAGGTGGCTAGTTGGTTTAACAAAGCCAAAATTATTGCTATTACCGGTACTAATGGGAAAAGCACCACAGCTTTTCTTGTTTACCTTATTCTTAAGAAAAAGGGGATAAGTTGCCATTTAGCAGGAAATATAGGTATTCCTTTCTCTTCAATAGCTTTAAAAACAAGGGAAGAAGACTTAGTCGTTTTAGAGGTAAGCTCCTACCAATTAGAAAGTATTATAGAATTCAGACCATTCATCTCTTGCCTCATTAATCTTGAGCCTGACCATCTTGACAGGTATAGAGATTTTATCTGTTATCGAAGAGCTAAGTTGAATATATTTAAAAACCAAGGAAAGAGTGATTATGCTGTTGTTAATAAACGTGTATTTTTAAAAGATATGCTCTCTACCATCCAAGCTAAACTAGTGTACTTTGATAATGAGTTTGGAAATGAAAATTATTCCGCTGCTTATACCATCGTTTCTCTTCTTGGTATAGATAAATCCTTCTGCAAAAATGTTTTTTCTTCCTTTAGGGGTTTGCCTCACCGAATGCAGTTGGTGAGGGAAGTTAACGGTATAACTTTTATTAACGATTCCAAAGCTACCAATCCTTCTTCTACCGCTTATGCCCTAAGCGTAATTAAAAAGCCAGTTATCTTAATCGCTGGAGGCAGAGATAAAGGAATGGATTACTCAATAATTAAGTCCTTTTTAAAAAGAGTAAAGAAGATTAACCTTTTTGGAGAAGCTAAAGATAAGCTAAAGGAGTCTCTAAAGTTTTATCCCTATATGGAAACTTTTTCAACTCTGGAGGAAGCAATTATTGCTTCTTTTAAGGAAGCCAGAGAGGGAGATGTGGTCCTTTTTTCTCCCATGTGTTCTAGCTTTGATGCATTTTCTAGTTACATTGAGAGAGGTCATTTTTTTATTACCACGGTTAAACGGTTAGATGAACAAAATCAATAGAGAAAGAAGGATAATCTTTTTACTAGCTTTCACTTTTACTCTTTTGGGTTTACTGATGGTCTATGAGGCTTCTTCTATCTACGCTTGGAAAACTAAACATGATTACGGTTATTTTTTTAAGAAACAGCTTATCTTTTTCCTCTTAAGTATTCCTATATTTGTGGGGATGTTAAGTATAGATTTAGAAAGTATAAAAAAGTACGCTTTTTGCCTCCTTCTCTTTAATATTTTCCTTCTTGTATTAGTATTAGTATTAGGAAAGAAAGTAGGAGGAGCAAGACGATGGCTTAGTATTGGAGGTATAAATCTTCAACCTTCAGAACTCTTAAAGGTGACATATCTAGTATGGAGTGTAGATTACTTAAATCGTAAAGGAGCACTTATAAGAAATCTTAAGGAAGGAATTTTCCCTCTTTTTCTAGTAACAGGTATAGTGTTTCTTCTTATTCTTCTAGAACCAGATTTGGGCACCCCCTTATTTTGGATTCTATGGCTTTATCTTATGCTTCTTATCTTTAAGGCAAAAAAAAGACATCTTCTTTCCTTCCTTCTTTTAGGGGTAGTTTTAGCAGGGGTACTTATAAAAGTTCACCCTTACCGTTTTCATCGTATCGTTGCTTATTTAAACCCTTGGAAAGACCCTAAAGGAAGTGGATTCCAACTGATTCAGTCCCAGATTGCTTACGGTAGAGGAGGGGTTTTAGGGGTGGGTTTAGGCGAAAGTAGACAAAAACTACTTTTTTTGCCAGCTGCACATACAGATTTTATATTTTCTATTATTGCTGAAGAGTTTGGCTTTGTAGGTAGTAGCTTAATTTTAGCTATGTTTTTTGTTTTTATCTTTAAAATTTTTAAGTTAGGGTTTTTTATCCACCAAACTTTTAGAAGAAATTTCTGTTTTGGCATAGGTTTAATTTTAGCTTTAGAAATATTGATAAATGTAGGGGTAAGTTGTGGCTTGTTTCCTACTAAAGGATTACCTCTTCCCTTTGTAAGTTATGGAGGTACTAGTTTAGTTGTTCACTATGCTCTATTAGGGCTTCTATTCAACGCATCTAGGGAGTTAGGTAACTCTGTTGCGAGGGGAGTTTAAAATTTAGCAATGAGAATTCTTTTAGTAGCGGACAGGAGTGCTGGACATATATATCCTGCTTGGATACTAGCGAAAGCTTTTAAGGAAAATAACAAGGTTTATATTTTTTTGACCTCTAATTATTTTAAAGATTGGTTAAGAAAGAAAGGATTTTTGGTTCTAGGAAGGGAGTTGCCTTTCAGGAATGTAGTCTTAGAGATGGCTTATCGAATTATTGAGGGATTAGTAGTGTTTTTAAAAACCAGACCACAGAGAGTCATTGGTTTTGGAGGAAAAGCTACTATTTTTCTTATTCTTCTCTCTAGCTTCTTTTCTTATACTGCTATCTATGAACCTAATTCTACTATTGGTAAAACTAACAGTATCTTAGGATTTTTTGTAAAGAAGATTTATTGGGGATTTAATCCTTGGAAAATTTCTAAAATGATAGAAAGAAAAACTATAAAAGTAGGGATTCCTATACGTTCCTGCTGTAAAAAATGGAGTAAGGAAGAAGCAAGAAAAATATTAGGTTTTCACCCTTGGAAACCAGTAGTGTTCTGTTTTGGAGGTAGTCAAGGTTCTAGATTTATTAATAATGTGTTTAAGAGATTGTTGGAAGAAAGCAAAATAGATTTTCAAGTAATTCATCTAACTGGACAGAGAGATTATTCCTATTTTAAAAATTTTTATGGTAAAATATTTAAAAAAAATTACTTAGTAAAAGATTTTTCTTGGGAGGTAGGATTGTTTTATTCTGCAAGTGATATTTTAATATCTCGAGCAGGAGCTTTGACCTGTGCAGAAGTTTCCTACTATAAAGTCCTTCCTCTCTTTATACCCCATCCTCAGGCTTCTCAACACCAAGAGAAAAATGCTCTTTATTTTGTTCAACACAGAGCGGGATACTCATTTTCACAAAGAAATTTTTCTTTTCAAAATTTTAAGGTGACTTTTGAAAAGATTTTAACTGATTCTCTATTACAGAAGAGGGTAAAAGAAAGGTTAGGGTCTCTTAATTTATGGGTGGAAGAAAGTGAATTCTGTAATAAATTTTTGTCTTTTGTTGCTAATATCCCAGAGCTTTGCTCAAACTCATGATTTAAGTGTATTAAAGGGAGCTCACTTTATAATATACTACGCTCCAGAGGTTAGTGAGAGATATGTAGAGAAGGTAAAAGAAGAAGCAGAGGATTTATACCGAATGATCACTCAAGAATTCTTTCTAGTAAGAGAACACCCTTGGATCTGGGAAGATCGAGGGAAGATTTTGATTGCTAAAGATAAAAGGGACTACGAGGAAAGATTTGGTTGTCCTTTGTGGTCAGGTGCATGTGTTGATTATAAAGGTAAGGCTATATACACTTATCCCGGACAAGAGAATTTTCCTTCAATCCTTTGTCACGAGCTTACTCATATAATACTCCGGGAGTATATAGAAAGAATGGAAAGATTGCCTCTTTGGTTTGATGAGGGAGTAGCTATGTATACTGAGTTTAACTACTCTAGTTCAGTTCCTTTTCAACATCTTGTTGATTCTGTAGAGAAGCTTATAAAAAGAAGGGAGTATATAGAATTTTCTCAGATGGAGAAGCTAACTCCTAATAGTTTAAAAGGGAAATCACCCTATTATGTGAAAAATTTTTATCTCCAAGCTTGGAGTATGATTAACTTTCTTATAGAGAGATTTGGAGAAGTTAAATTTAGGGAATTTCTCTCACGGTTGAGAAGACATTGTGACTTTAAAGAAGCTTTATTCTCTAACTATGGATTAATAAATAATTATCAAGATTTTGAACGGTTATGGAAGAAATTCTATCTAGAATAAGGAAGATTCATCTTATAGGTGTTGGGGGTGCAGGGATGAGTGGTTTGGCTATGCTTCTCAAAGATAAGGGTTACCTAGTTAGTGGTTCGGATGTTAAAGAAAGTTTCTACTTTGGAAAAGTAAAAGAAGCAGGAATAGAGGTTTTTTTGGGACATAGTGAGAGAAATCTGGATGGAGTAGAACTTGTATGTTACTCTTCAGCAATAAGAGAAGATAACATCGAGATTATGGCTGCCAAGAAGAGAGGAATTCCTTTAGTAAAGAGAGGTAAGCTATTGGGAGAAATCTCTAAGGATAAGAAGGTTATTGCGGTAAGTGGAAGCCATGGTAAAACTACTACTAGCGCACTCCTGACCCATCTTCTTAACTCTTTAGGGTATCAACCTTCTACCTTTATAGGAGCTCAGCCTCTTGGTTATTCTAAATCTTCTTGGTGGGGGAAGGATTTTTTTGTGATCGAAATTGATGAGAGTGATGGTACAATTCTTAACTACTATCCGTGGATAGCTATAATTACCAATATCGATAATGAACATATTGATTTTTATGGAGATAGAAAAAATTTAGATAAAGCATTTAGAGAATTCGCTTATCGTACTAAAGAATTAGTTATAGGATGGGCGGATCTTGAGCCATTAAAGTCTATTATCCAAGAGGTGAATTCTTTGAAGTATGGTTACACTTCGGGGGTTGATCTATTTGCAAAGGAGATAAATTTTGATGGAGAGTTTACTTCTTTTAGCCTAACTATCAAAGATAAAAATTATTCAAAGGTAAAGATTCCTCTCATAGGTGAACATAATGTTTTAAATGCTTTAGCAGTAATAGCTTTCTTTTACTATTTAGGAGAAGATATGGATAAGGTTTTTTCTGCCTTCCTTTCTTTTAAAGGGACAAAAAGGAGATTTGAGGTTAAGGATAGAATAGAAGGGATAGCTTTCTTAGAAGATTATGCTCACCATCCTACAGAAGTTAAGGCTACTATAAAGAGTGCTAAGCTTCTTAAACCTAAAAGATTAGTAGTGATTTTCCAACCACATCGTTACTCTCGCTTATCTTATCTTTACCAGGAGTTTGCTCAATCTTTTTCTTTATGTGATGTTTTGATTCTTACGGATATTTACTCTGCAGGAGAAGTAAAACCTCCAGGTTTTGATGACGAAATTTTATGGAAAGAACTTAAACAACACTTCAATAAAAAATGTTTTTATTTTCCTAAAGATCACTTAGTAGAGGAAGTGTTACCTCTCTTAAAGGAGGGAGATTTAGTTTTGGCTTTGGGAGCAGGAGATATAAATATTTTACTCAATGATATTATCGAAGAGTTTAAAAGAAATAAGGCTAAAGCATTACCCTCTTAATAAACTATCCTTTTTCAAAGTAGGGGGAAGGGCAAAGAATTTTTTCCTCCCCTCCCAGAAAGAAGATTTAATTCATTTACTCAGAGAGTTAAATAAACAAAATATCCCCTGTTATGTTTTAGGGGGAGGCTCTAACATTCTGATAAACGATGAGGGAATTATTAACTCGGCAGTAGTAAAGTTAGGGAAGGGGTTTGTCTTTATAAATCGAATCGATAGTCTAACTTTAGAAGTAGGGGCAGCTACTTCCTTTAGAGATTTGTTAGATTACTGTGTAAAAAGTAACTTAGGAGGTTTAGAGATGTTCGCTGGTATTCCTGCTACTGTGGGTGGAATGTGTGTGATGAACGCTTCTAGTTTTGGGAGAGAATTTTTCTCTTTCGTGGAAGAAGTAGAGGCAGTTTCTTTTCAAGGAGAGACAAAGATTTTAAAGAAACATGAAATTAACTATGGATATAGATACACTTCTCTTAGAGACTTTATAGTTACTAAAGTGAAACTGGTTTTAGAGAAAGGGAAGTCAGTCAAAGAGAGAGCAGTTGAGTTCTTAAAGGAAAGAGCAGAGAAGCAAGACCTTTCTTATCCCAGCTTAGGGTGTATATTTAAGAATCCCCCCGGGATGTGGGCAGGAAAGCTTATCCAAGAGTGTGGTCTTAAAGGATTTGGCATTGGTTCTATTTTTGTATCATCTAAGCATGCAAACTTTATTCTGAATAAGGGGAGGGGCTCCTTTAGAGATACATTATCTGTAATAGAAACTATAAAAAGAAAAGTTTACCAAAGATTTTCTGTAAAGTTAGAAGAAGAAATTGTAATATGGGAGAGTTAAATTTAAAAGAGATTTGTGTAGGAGTACTCCAGGGAGGAGTTTCTGAAGAGAGAGATATTTCTCTTTTGTCAGGAGAACAAGTTTGTCTTTCCTTAGAGAGGCAGAGAATAAACGCCAAACCTATAGATATTTTTACTACTGATGAAAAAATAATTAGGAAAATACTCGAAGAAGCAGAGATAGAAATTGCTTTTATAGCTCTCCATGGAAGGTTTGGGGAAGATGGAAGGATACAGAGTATTTTAGAAAAAATGGATCTACCTTATACAGGTTCAAAACCGCTAGCAAGCTACTTAGCTATGAACAAGATTGCTTCCAAAAAAATATTTAAAAAAATGGGCGTTCCCACACCAGAGTTTTTGGTTATTAAAAGAGGGGATAGTTTAAACAAAAGTTTTAGTTTTCCTCAGGTTGTAAAACCTTACTTTAGTGGTTCTAGTCTGGGAATTTCTATTGTCTATAACAAATATCAACTCAACCATGCCCTAGATAAAGCGTTTTCTTTAGGAGAGAATGTAATTTTAGAAAGTTATATCGAGGGAAGAGAATTTACCGTAGGGATATTAGAAGAAAAGCCTTTAGGAGTAGTGGAAATCGTTTCCCAAAGTAGTTACTTTGACTTTACTACTAAGTACAGTGATAATTTAGCAGAATTTCTTGCCCCTGCTCCTTTAGATAAAGGAGTTTACTCTCGCATTCAGAGAATAGCTTTAGAAGCACATAAAGCTTTAGGCTGTGAACACTTCTCCCGTGTAGATATAAGGTTAAGCAGAGATAATACTCCTTTCGTTCTTGAAGTAAATTCTATTCCGGGGCTTACTTCCCACAGTTTGCTTCCTCTTTCAGCAAGATGTTATGGCATAGATTTTGATGGGTTAATAAAAAAAATGGTAGTTTTAGCGTTAGAAAGAGGAAGAATAAAAGTTAACCAGTAAATGAAGAAAAGGGAAAGAGAGGTCTCTAGAGGTTTTTTTTCTAAGAAGGTATGGATGTATATTTTAGCTATAGTTGCTTTCGTTATTGTGATTTTAGGAATTAGATCTTTCTTTTATAGGGAGGGAAGAATAAAAGAAGTTAAGCTTTTTCAAGTTAAAGAAGTAAAAGTAAAACCCCAAGAAACTAGGTTTCTAAAGGATATCGAAAGATTAGTAAGAGGTAAGTCACTCCTTTTTCTTAATCTAGAGATGATTCGTCAGCATTTATTACACTTTTATCCGGAAATTAAAGAGGTAAAAATAGTAAAGAAGTTCCCCCATCTTTTATTATTTGAGATAGAGACACGCGTCCCTTTCTTCCAAGTGAAATGTGGAGATACTTTCTATACTGTGGATAACCAATTCAGAATTATTACAAAAGAAGGTGTTGCGTCAAAATCTCTAATCATTGTAGATATTGGCAGTTGTCCCTCTAAGCTAGCAGAAGGAGAAGTCATTCAAGATCAAAAAGTTAGAAAAGCAGGTCAGTTAATAAAGATACTAAAAAATTTTAACTTGGGTAAAGTTGATATTATTGTAGCTAAAGACTTAGGGAGTTTATCTCTTATATGTAATGATACAAGAATCGTTTTAGGTAGCAGTGATTTTCAAAAAAAATTAAAGCTTCTTACCTTACTTTTGAAAGATAGATTTAATAATACTTTATCTTCCTTAAGGTATATTGACTTAAGATACGATAAGGTATTTATTAAGAAAAGATGAGAGGGTTATGCGGTTTAGGGATAGAAAAAAATGTCCTAAAGTTTCTTTTGGTTTCCTATAATCGAAACAATTTTTTCCCTCTTTATCAAGGAGAAATTCCTTCCTCTTCCACTGGACTGGTGGAAATCATTAGAGAATGTATTGATTCTTTAGAAGAAATATTAAGAAGAGAGGAAAAAAAACACTCTCTAGGGATAGAGAGAATCTATCTTCGTTTACCTATAAATTTAGCCACAGTAAAGATAGTCGAAGATATCATTCCTCTTTCTTCTTTTGGGAAGAAAATAATTACTCATAAGGTTATAGATTCAGTTAAGCAATACATAGAGAATGCAAATTTGGAGTTAAATCATTTCTGTATTCATCATATTATTTTAGAGTATAGAGTAGGTGGAAAAACGTATCTTGACCTACCTCTTAGCTTAGAGAGTCATAAAATAGATGTCAAAAGTTATATAGTTTATACAGAAAGAAAAATGCTTACTCAATTAAAGGAAATTTTTGAAAATGTAGGGAGAAAACTTTCAAGAGTAGTATTTGCTCCTATTGGAGACTTAAGTGTAGAGTTTGGTAAAAAAGACCATTCTTCATTGTTGGTTACAGTAAATATAGAGGAAGAAGATACCCTTATTTCACTGTTAGTAGAAAATAAAATTGACTTTAGTATTTCTAGGTTTGGAAGAGAGGCTTTAATAAAAGAAATAGAGAGAAATTTTGCCTTTTCTCCTCAAGTGTCTTCTGAGATTCTTAACTGTTACCTATCTTTTTCCAACTCATCCTTTAGTAAAGAAATAGTGATAAAAAAGGGTGAAGAAAAATATATGAATGTAAGTTTGGAAAGTATAAATTCTACTATTAAGAAAGTAATGATAGAAAGGTTGATGCAACTCCTTTCCTTTTTAGAAGATTTCCCCTCTAAGAGTAAAAAAGTTTTATTCTTAGGGAATGTTTCTTCCTTAAAGGGATTTTATGAATTTATCCAAGAGTCCTTTCCTACAATGGAGATAGTTATACCTCAATTTAGGTTACCTAACTTAGCTTTATTAGGGGTGATAAAGTATGGAATTAGAAGATTTTTGGAAGAGGTTAACTATCCTGGCCAATCTGTGTGGAATCGGCTTCTTCAATTATACAGGGAATACTTTTAAAGACGCTTCATATAAAACTCGTTGCTCTACAAACTAAGTTGTGTTAAAATACATTCTTTATAAATATTTTGAGTCATGAAAGTAAGTAAGGTTCAGTTAAGAAAACTCATTAGAAAATGGAAAGGTAAAAAAATTTTGGTGATAGGCGACCTTATTTTAGACCACTATATTTTCGGTCAAGCAGAGAGAATTTCTCCTGAGGCTCCTGTACCAGTAATCTGTGCTAGTCAAGAGAAGTTTCTGGGAGGGGGTGCTGTAAATGTAGCATTTAACTTAATAGATTTAGGAGCTAAGGTAACTTTGTGTGGGATAGTGGGCAAAGATTATTTTGGCGATACCCTCTTGTCTTTTCTTAAAAAGAGAGGTATGGATACAAGTTTAATTTTTACAGATAAATACAGGCCTACGACTTTAAAAACAAGAATTATAGCTCAACATCAACAGGTGGTAAGAGTGGATTGGGAGTCTAAAGAATTTCTTCATTTAGAACTTAGTGCTAGAGTTTTAAAGAAAATAAAAAAAGCAGTTGATATGGTTGAGGGAGTAATAATAGAAGATTACGGTAAAGGTATGATAAATTCCTATCTAGTAGAAAATTTAGTTAAGTTGTGTAAAAAAAGAAAGAAGGTAATTACAGTAGATCCTAAAGAAAATCATTTTAGCTACTATGAAGATGTGACCGCCTTAACTCCTAATTTAAAAGAAGCAGAGATAGCTGCTAATATGCGCCTCAAATCTAGAGAGGAGATAAATCTCTTAGGAAGAGTAATTTTAGATGAGTTAAAGCCCCAAGCTCTCCTTATTACTCTAGGAGAAGAAGGAATGAGGTTGTTTCTAAAGGAAGGGGGAGTTTATCATATCCCCACCTATGCTTTGGAGGTTTATGATGTTACAGGGGCAGGAGATACAGTGATAGCAGTTTTTACTTTAGCACTTCTTGGAGGAGCTTCTTTTTTGGAAGCAAGTGTGATTTCTAATCTTGCTGCAGGAGTAGTGGTAGGGAAATTAGGAGCCTCTACGACTAACTGTTCAGAACTTCTTAGAAGAATGAAAAATACAGATATCAAAATTTATAAGATAAAGTGATGTATGGAGGTAATTGGAGTAATTCCTGCTAGATATCATTCTCAAAGATTGCCAGGGAAGCTATTAAAGCTACTCTTAGGTAAACCTTTATTGCAGTGGACATGGGAAAGTGCCAAAAATTCTTCTAGTTTAGATAGACTTATCATTGCTTGTGACAGTGAAGAAATAAAAAATGTTGCTCAAGGTTTTGGTGCTGAAGTTGTACTTACTTCTAAGAAACATACCTCGGGCACAGATAGAATAGCTGAAGTAGTAAGAGATATCGATGTAAATTTTGTAATAAATATTCAAGCAGACGAACCTTTGATTCACCCTTCAGCCATTGATGCTTTGGTAGAGGAGTTAAAGAATAATTCTAAACTGGTAATGGTTACTTTAAGGAAGGAAATTAGCGATTGGGAAGAAGTTAATAATCCAAATGTAGTTAAAGTAGTTACAGATAGAGAGGGATTTGCCCTTTATTTTTCCCGATTTCCTATTCCTTATAGAAGAGAGAAAGAAGCAACCCCCACCTATTATAAACATATTGGGATTTATGGTTATGCCAAAGATTTCTTATACATTTTTAAAAATCTTCCTCCTTCTTCTTTAGAGAAGGCAGAAAAACTAGAACAGTTAAGAGCCTTAGAGGCAGGGCATAGAATTAAAGTAGTTACTACTCAATTTGATTCCTGGGGGGTAGATACTGAGGAGGATTTTAAAAAGGTAGAGTGGATACTTACTCAGAGAGGTTATCGTTCGTAAATAAATCTTGAGATGAAAAAGTTTATTCTTATTGCAGGACCCTGTGTAATAGAGGACAAAAAGAGCACCTTAGAAATAGCTAGCTACCTTAAGGAAGTCACTTCTAAGTATCCTTTGAATTTCATTTTTAAGGCAAGTTTTGATAAAGCAAATCGTACTTCTCTCAAATCTTATCGGGGACCAGGTCTTAAGAAAGGAATTAAGATTTTAGAAGAAGTAAAGAAGAAATTTTCTGTTTCTATTTTGAGTGATGTTCATTGTCGGTATCAAGTAAGAGAGGTAAAGGATGTTTTAGATGTAATTCAGATACCCGCTTTCTTGTCTCGCCAGACAGACTTAATTTTAGAGGTAGCAAAAACAAAAAAAACAGTAAATGTTAAGAAAGCACAATTTATGTCTCCTTATGATATCAAATATGTTATAGAAAAAATTACTTCTGTTGGTAACAATAAAATTTTTCTTACTGAAAGAGGAAGTTGTTTTGGTTACAATAATTTAGTAGTTGATTTTCGCTCTCTTCTCATTATGAAGAAATTCGAGTACCCTGTAATTTTCGATGCTACCCATTCTTTACAGAGGCCTTCTGCTAAGAAAGGGGTTTCTGGAGGGGATAGAAAATTTGTTCTACCTATGAGTTTAGCTGCTGTTGCCTGTGGATGTGATGGTCTTTTCTTGGAAGTTCATCCTCATCCCCAGCGTGCCCTCTCAGATAGATATACCTCTTTTCCTTTAAATCGTATTGACGATCTTATAAAAAAAGTTTTAGAGGTTAGAAGGATAATAGATGAGAAGTAAGAAAGATAAAAGTATTCTAAAGTGGGCAGAAGAAGTTCTTTCTATAGAGGGGAAAGCTCTGTACTCCTTAAAGAAATCATTAAATAGAAAGTTTATTAAGGCTGTAGAATTAGTTTCTAAATGTTCAGGGAGAGTAGTAGTTACAGGTATGGGCAAAGCAGGTATTATTGGTCAGAAATTCTCGGCTACCTTAGCAAGTTTTGGTTTCTCTTCTTTCTGGCTTCATCCTGCAGAAGCAGTTCACGGAGATTTAGGAAGGATAAGAGAAGATGATGTAGTGGTGGTACTTTCCTATAGTGGAGAAACAGAAGAGATAAAAAATTTAATACCTTTTATTAAAAAAATTGGGGCAAAGATAGTGGCCATTACAGGAAATGAGAAATCTAGCTTAGCAAAGTATGCCGATGCTCTTATAAACACAAAGGTGGAGAAGGAAGCCTGCCCCTTAGGGTTAGCTCCTACCACCTCTACCACAGCGATGTTAGCTATTTGCGATGCTATTGCTGTAGTGTTACAGAAGATAAGAGGATTTAAAGAGAAGGATTTTGCTTTCTTTCATCCTCGGGGCTCACTAGGTAGAAAGCTTCTTCTTAAGGTGAAAGATATTATGAGGAAAGGTAAATTTAATCCTATAGTTAAAGAAGATGCTTTAATAAAAGAGGTGCTAATAAAAATAACTTCTTCTCATGCAGGAGCAGCTTCGGTAGTAAATAAAGATAAGAAGTTGGTGGGGATATTTACTGATGGCGATTTAAGAAGGCACTTAGAGAGAGACCCTTATATTTTAGAGAGAAAAGTTAAAGAAGTTATGACTAAAAATCCTGTAGTAGTGAAAGATGATGACTTAGCTAGTAGTGCATTAAAGGTTTTAGAATCAAAAAAGATAGATGAGGTTCCTGTTGTTGATAGTAAAGGTCGATGTGTAGGAATGCTTGATGTTCAAGATTTAATATCTGCAGGATTAGTTTGATGAGTAAAATATTAGAAAGATTTAAAAGAGTTAAACTTCTTGTTTTGGATGTCGATGGAGTTCTAACAAAAGGAGAGATAATCTATGACAATCAAGATAAAGAGTTGAAGATTTTTAATGTTAAGGATGGTTTGTCCGTTTTTTTGTTAAATAAAGTAGGTATAAACACGATTTTTCTTACTGCTAAGGATAACAAAGTGGTAAGAAAGAGAGCCAGGGACATGGGAGTAAGAGAAGTAATAGGAGGAATTCTTCCTAAGAGTAAAGCGATAGAGATAATTGAAAGAAAGTATAAAGTCAAAAAGGTTGAGATATGTTTTATAGGCGATGATTTAATAGATATGAGTGCGATGAGGATAGTAGGATTACCTATAGCGGTGAGAGATGCCCCTAGAGAGGTGAAAAGTTGCGCTTTATACATAACTAAAAATAGAGGAGGAGAGGGAGCAGTAAGAGAAGTAGTGGAGCGCATCCTTAAGGCGAAGAACCTTTGGAAGAGGATAGTAGGAGAAATAGATAGTCTTATAGATAGATAATAGATGTTTATCTATTCCATATTGATGAATTAGTATGTTCCTTATTAAAAACAAATCAAGAGGATCTATTCTGATAAAAAGTTTTACCTTCCCTTACTTGAAAAATTTTTAAAATTATGGTTTATATTAAAAGGGGATATGAGAAACATAGCCTTTCTTTTAATTATAATTTTGTTTTTATTTGCAGGGTCTTTCCCAAGCTTTTCTCAAGAAGAGAATACGCTTCTTTTAAAATTAAATCTTCTTGCTTCTAATCGGAATGGAGAAGATTTTTTGTATCTACTCATTACTCTATTTGGGCCTCCCCAGAAGGTATTTAATTATCAGGGGTTAGAGGTTTGGTTTTATCAGGAGTTAGATACTGCTCTCTTGAGTGAACCTATGAAAGAGGTATATTTATTTTTTCAAGGAAGAAAGCTTATCAAGATAGAGAAATCCATCTCCTCCTTAAATCCTTACAATCAATTTGCTGTTTATCCTTAAACTTCTATTTCTCCCAAAATTTTGATTTTTCAAGTTCTCTATTTAGTGCTATAATTAAATATTTTAAGAGTGAGATAAGAGAAAGATTTCATTCCTATTCAGGGATGGCAAAAAATACACAAAGGATCCTCAAGATTATAATGGATAATGTAGCGATAGGTGTTTCTTTAGTAAATCCTAAGATGCAGATAATCTGGGTGAATAAAACTTTTAAGAGGTGGTTTCCTAACATCGATGTAGGAAAAAAACCCCTTTGTTATCGCTCTTTCTATTCTCCTCCCAAGAAAGAAGTGTATGAGTACTGCCCTACTGTAAAAGCATTTGCTACCGGAAGGACGCATTCTTCAGAGACAGGTGTCTGTAGAAATAAAAAAATATACAATATAACAGCTGTACCTATAAAAAATAAGAGTGGAAAGATTGCCTACGTAGTTGAGACAGTGGAGGATATTACTCAGATAAAGAGAAAAGATTCTATTCTCATGGAGGAGCAGATAAAATACCGTACACTGGTAGAGCAGTCTTTACAAGGGATTATAGTTGCTTATGGTCCTTTGCCACGAATAGTTTTCGCTAACTCTGCTATGGAAAAAATTCTTGGTTATACTCCCAAAGAGTTACTTTCTTTTTCTCCTACAGAGATTAGAAGATTGATTCATCCTAAAGACAGAAGAGTTTTTTTTAAACGATTCAGAGAGTATCTTCAGAGGAGGATTTCTCCTTTCCATTATGAGGTACGAGGAATTAAAAAAGATGGAGAGATTGTTTGGGTAGATGCTTCCTTAGCTAGAATTACTTATCAAGGTAGGTCCGCAGTTCAGGTAACATTTATCGATATCACAGAAAGAAAGCGAATACAAGATCAACTTCAACAGTTAAACCGAGAGTTAGAGAAGAGAAATAGAGAGTTGGCTCAGGTAGTATTGAAGGATTATCTTACAGGAGCTTATAATTATCGATATCTTGAGGAGGTTGTAGATAGAGAATTTTATCGCTCTAAAAGGAATCACCATCCCTTTTCTCTTATAATGTTAGATATAGATTATTTCAAATCTATAAATGAGACATATGGACAAAAATTTGGTGATTTGATACTAAAGCAGGTGGCAGATTGTTTAAGAAAAATAGTGCGAAAATACGATGTTGTAGTGCGATTTGCAGGTGAAGAATTTGTAGTTGTTTCTTTAAGTGCCGATAGAGCTATGGCTACTAGTTTAGCTCTAAGGATTTTAGATAATTTCCGGTTGTTTAATTTTGGTGATAGAAAGAATTCTATAAAGTTGAAGTTGAGCATCGCTGTAGTTTCTTATCCCGAAGACGCTGTGGTTAGGGGTTCGGATTTAATTAGCTTGGCAGAGAAAGTATTGAGTAAAGCTAAAGAAGATGGTGGAGATAGAGTGTATTCTTCGTTGAATCTCAAAGGTAAAAAGGAGTTTTTCTACGAAGAAGCATTAGAGGGCAAAGAGGCAAGAGAAATTAGTCTTTTAAAAGAAAAGATAAGAAAACTTACTAAAGAAGCAAACCAGAGTTTAATCGAAGCTGTCTTTGCTTTTGCCAGGACTATTAAACTAAAAGATAGCTATACCGGAGAACATGTTGAGAGTACAGTTTACTATGCTACAGAGATCGCCCGCCATTTAGGATTGAGCCCTCAAGAAGTAGAGCAGGTGCGACAGGCAGCGATTCTACACGATTTAGGAAAAGTAGGGATAAGCGAAAAAATCCTTCTTAAAAATAGTAGGTTTACTAGAAAGGAGTTAAATCAGATCAGAAAGCATCCCCAGATTGCTATAGATATTATAAGGCCAATCCATTCTTTGCACGACATTATTCCTTATATTCTTTATCATCATGAAAGATGGGATGGGAAAGGTTACCCCACGGGGCTAAAGGGCGAAGAGATTCCTTTGGGAGCAAGAATTATTGCTGTCGCCGATGTATATCAAGCTTTGATTTCTAATCGTCCCTATCGAAAAGCTTATCCTAAAAAGAAAGCTATTCAGATAATCAAAAAGGGAAGAGGTACTCAATTTGATCCTCGGGTAGTTGACGCATTCTTAGAGATTCTTCATAAGGAGGATAGGTAGCTTGAATTAAATTTATCTACCATTATGAAGATGCTAAAGGTTACATTTTACTTACATTTATTTTAGGTCTTAGCTTCTCTCTTTTCCCTCATAATCCTATTGGCATTGAGATTGTTCCTGATTTTATTAATAATCAGCTTACTGTAAAGATTTAGACATTTTGTGGGAGCTTCCTGGAGTCATTTTATAAAGAAAGTAGAAATATCTTTAAACAATCAAGAGGAGCCTCTAGTATATAAATTTTTCTTTCAGAGAGGAGATTATAAAAGATTTACAGTGGAAATTCCTGAGTTGGAAAAGACTCAAAAGGTAATTTAAGAGCTTACTGTAATAGAGGAGGCTTTTTAGAAAAGGAGTTTATTCTCTCAGAGATACTTTCTTAAGAATATATTATCAGCTTTTAGTATTTAACTTTTGCCAAGTTATAAAATTCTTGCCTAAATATTTTTCTATGTTATAATTTTCTAAAAAATTTAGTAAGTGCCGAGGTAGCTCAGGCGGTAGAGCGAGGGACTGTATGTGATCTCCGACGTGAGTCGGAGTTGCCCGAAGGGCAAAATCACATCCAGTTATTGCTTTAGCTTAATTGAAAATCAGTGGCTAAAAAATAAAACTGTGCCGAGGTAGCTCAGGCGGTAGAGCGAGGGACTGTATGTGATCTCCGACGTGAGTCGGAGTTGCCCGAAGGGCAAAATCACATCCAGTTATTGCTTTAGCTTAATTG
>Ga0164310_10000083_pt1 | contig 44803 bp, 40 predicted proteins | sample GuaBasSedimGuay1_FD_121795 | JGI IMG/M metagenome (GOLD analysis project Ga0164310, IMG submission 121795) | Subseafloor sediment microbial communities from Guaymas Basin, Gulf of California, Mexico - Guay1, Core 4569-9, 0-3 cm | ecosystem: Environmental > Aquatic > Marine > Hydrothermal vents... | reverse complement strand
GAATATAAGCTATAAATATTGCTAAAATATAAAATACCCCTATCCCAATAAGCTCCTTCCTCCTATATCCATAACAGCTAAGTAAAGAAATAAAAAAAACAATTACCGCAAAAGCACAAGGGTTAATCCCATCAAGAAGTCCGGAAAAAATAACAGCAGGAATAGTAAAGCTCTCAAACTTCTTTTTAGCTACTTCTTCCTGAACAATATCTTTCATAACTTTTAAAGAAGAGGGGAAACTATTCTGACTTAAAAATTTGTCTATAACTAAAGGTAAATTCTTCTCGATAAAAGTTTTACCTACCAGAAATTTATCCCCACAAAGAATAGCTGGAACAGCTCCTTCTCCTTCTACATAAAAAGAACTTAAACTTATGAGAGCATCTAAATTTTCCTTCTTATCTGTAGAAAAATATATAATCTTGACTTTATCTTTATATTTTTCTTTAATCTGGGGAAGAACCTTCTCTTTAACATAGATACAGGCTCGGCAGTAAGGAGAATGAAAAAAGAGAACCTCTAAAGAAGGGGTAGCTTCTAAAGGCTTATTAACTAAAATTGACAATAACCCTACTAAAAACAAGGTTACTTTTAATCTCATTTCTTATTGAGTATAACTTCCTAAAAGTTGTGTGTCAATTCAAAAATCTATAAACTAATTCTGGATTTTTCCTAAATTCCTGTTAAAATATAAAGAGATGTATTTAGAATACTACGGCCTAAAAGAAGCTCCCTTTACTGTTACTGCTGATACTAACCTCTTTTTCAAGAGTAAACATCACCAAGAAGCCCTTTCTACCCTCCTCTATGGGATTAAGAAAAGGAAAGGAATAATTCTTCTTACCGGTGAAGTAGGTACAGGAAAAACTACCCTCTGCAAAGTTCTTCTTAAAGAAATCCCTCCAGAATTTAAAACTTCCCTAATTCTTAATCCTTACTTTAGTCCTACCCAGCTCTTAAGAGCAGTAATAGAAGATTTTGGAATAGGACTTAAAAGATATTCTAAATTAGATATGGTCTATGCTCTCAACCAACTTCTTATAGACACTGCTCTTAATAATTCTAATGCTGTCCTTATTATTGACGAAGCCCAAGATTTAACTCCCCGCCAGTTAGAACAGATAAGGCTTCTCTCTAACTTAGAAACAGAAAAATATAAACTCTTACAGATTATTTTAGTAGGTCAACCAGAATTAAGAGAAAAACTGGATTTACCCTCTTTACGCCAAATAAAACAGAGGATATCTGTAAGTTACCACATTTTTCCTTTAGAAAAGGAAGAAGTAGAAGAATATGTAAATTTCCGTTTAGAATTAGCCGGTGCCTTAAATGTTAAATTTGAAAGAACTTGCTTTGAATACATTTACGAATTCTCTAAAGGTATTCCCCGACTTATAAATATTCTCTGTGATAGAGCTCTTCTAGCAGGTTTTGCTAAAAATAAGAGAATAATTGACTCTAATCTAATAAGTTTGTGTATTGAAGAACTAAAATGAGCGTAATCTATGAAGCTTTAAAAAAAGCAGAAAAAAAACCAGACAAACCTCCTTCTTCTAGAAAAAAAATTATAAAATTAGGGATAACTCTGATTTTCTTCTTAGCAGGAGGGTACTTTCTCTTCACTAATCTTCCTAAAAAAGTAGTTAAAATAGGAGGATACAAAAAAGAAAAACAAAAAGAAAGCTCTCTCTCTTTAAAAAGAAAAGTTTCTCAACCTCAAAAGCAAACCTCTCTTCCTCAGAAAAAACCCCAGTTTATCCTCTCGGGGATAATCTATAGCAAAGACTCACCCTTAGCAATTATAAACGGCCAAACCCTTAAGATAGGTGAAGAAATAGAAGGAGCTAAAATCTTAGATATTAAAGAAAATAAAGTGATAATTGGAAAAAACAGCAAAAAAATAACCCTTATTCTTAAGTAATTATTACTTCTTTTACTTCAACCCTTCTGGAATTAAATCCCAAAATTTCTGATTTATAGGGCTTAAGACTTCTCAGAATTAATTTTTAAATTATTTTGATTAAAATCTTCAAAGGTGTCTTAAGCTTTTGTTGGGAAATTATTTTTTACTCTTAAACTCTTAAATTGGCTTGACAATTTAAAAACAAAGAGTTGCCTAAATAAATAAAAGTGATATAATATTCAACTATGTGGAGTTTAAACTTAAGACTAAGTTTACTTTTAATCTTATTTTTTGGCCTTATCTACGCAATAGTAGTAGTCTTTTCTTATTTATTAGGAATAACTAGTTTTGCCTTTTATGTAGTCTTAGCTTTATTTATAATGGCTTTTCAATACCTTATAGGACCTAAAATAGTAGAATGGACGATGAGAGTAAAATATGTAAGCAAAATAGAAGCTCCCCAACTTTTTGAAATAGTAGAAAACCTCTCTAAAAAAGCTAAAATACCTACTCCTAAAGTAGGGATATCTGCCTGGCATATCCCTAATGCCTTTGCTTTTGGAAGAAGCCTCAAAGATGGAAAAGTCTGTGTTACTCAAGGCATTCTCAATCTTCTAAATAAGGAAGAACTTTCTGCAGTTTTAGGCCATGAACTAAGTCACTTAAAGAATAGGGATGTTCTCTTTATTACCTTTCTTTCAGTAATTCCTCTAATTCTTTATAGAATTGCTTTTCATCTCTTATTTTTTGGAAGTTTTTCCCGACGACGAGAATCCCAAGGCTATACCTTCCTTCTGGGGATAGGAGCACTCCTCTTATATTTTATCAGTAATCTCCTGGTTCTTTATGCCTCTCGAATTAGAGAATATTTTGCTGATAAAGGTTCAGTAGAATTGGGGAATCATCCCTCAAGTTTAGCTTCTGCCTTATATAAATTAGTCTACGGTTCAGCTAAACTGCCCCGGGAGAATCTAAGAGAATTAGAAGGTATTAAAGCCTTCTTTCTGAACGATATCTCTAAATCCCGAAAAGAAATTACTGAATTAGCTCAATTAGACTTAGATAAGAGTGGGACAATAGACCCTTACGAATTAAAACAACTTCAGAAGAAAAAAATAAGATTAAGTTTTTCTGACAAGCTTTTAGAAGCTATGAGTACCCACCCTAATATGCTTAAGAGAATAAAACAACTCTCTTTATATCAAAGATACTAAATTGAGAGTTAGCTCTACCTATCCAAAAAGTTCTGGCTAGAAAAACAGAATTAAGCACAGTAGATAGGGTGGGCACAAAGCAAAAATAGTTTCCAAAACTGTAGAAACAAAAATACAGGAGGGGGTTTACAATATTTAAAATTAGAGGTATAATATTTCATCAGGAGGAGAATTGTGAGAATAAGTAAAAAAAAGAAGAAAGAATTAATTGAGAAATTTAAAGCCCACCCTCAAGATACGGGCTCTGCCCAAGTACAGATTGCTATCCTTACTGAAAGGATTAATAACCTTTCTGAACATTTTAAAACCCACAAAAAAGACATCCACTCCCGCCGGGGCCTTCTCAGTCTAGTAGGAAGGCGGCGGAGACTTCTCAACTACCTCAAAAAAGAAGACCCGGAAAAATACCAGAAACTCATAAAAGAATTAAAACTGCGCAAATGACGCCTTTACAAGTAAAAGTAAATACACCCTCAGGAGAGATTATCCTGGAAACTGGAAAGTTAGCTTCCCAGGCAAATGGAGCAGTAACTGTCCAGCTGAAAGGAACAGTGGTCTTAGTTACTGCCTGTATGAGCAAAGAAGCTCAGGACACAGATTTTTTTCCTTTAACCGTAGATTACCAGGAAAAAACTTATGCTGCCGGAAAGATTCCGGGAGGGTTTTTTAAAAGAGAAGGAAAACCCAAGGAGATAGAAATACTTTCAGCCCGTGTAGTAGATAGGTCTATCCGGCCTCTCTTCCCTTCCGAATTAAGAAATAGTGTGCAGATAGTCTGTGTTGTCCTTTCTTCTGATGCTGAGAATGACCCTGATGTCTTAGCCATAAATGGGGCTTCAGCAGCCTTGACTATTTCTGATATCCCTTTCCAGGAACCCGTGGGAGCAATAAGAGTAGGAAGAAACTCCCAGGGATTTATAATCAACCCTACCTATGCCCAAAGAGAGGCGTCTCCTTTAGACATAATAGTAACTGCCAATAAGGAAAAAATCTTAATGATTGAAGCCAAAGCCGACCAGGAAAAAGAAGAAGTTATCTTAGAAGCAATAAAATTTGCTCATAACTACATTAAGGATTTAATTACTGCCCAGGAAGAATTAAGAAAAAAAGTAGGAAGAGAAAAAGTTGTACCTCAACTTTTTAAAGTTGAACCTTCAATCTTAAATAATATTAAAGAAGAAATTACTCCTTTCTTAGAGGAGCTCTATAAAAAAGAAACTAAAGAAGAAAGATTCCAATTGAGAAAAGAACTACTGGAAAAATTAAAAGAAAAAGAAGAATTTAAAGATATTGAAGAATCTCTCCTTAAATATGGTTTAGAGAAGTTAGAAAAGGAATTTGTAAGAAAAAAAATACTTACTGAAAAGATACGCCCAGACAAAAGAAAGCCCTCAGAACTCAGGCCAATATGGTGTGAAGTAGGAGTGCTACCCCGGACCCATGGTTCGGCAATATTTACCCGGGGGCAAACCCAATCCTTAGCAGTAACTACCTTAGGAACCACTTCTGACGAACAGATGATTGAAGCCTTAGAAGGCCAAACCTTTAAACATTTTATGCTCCATTATAGCTTTCCTCCTTTTTCAGTAGGAGAAGTCTCTCCTTTAAGAGCTCCTTCCCGTCGAGAAATAGGCCACGGGGCCTTAGCTGAAAAAGCCTTAGAAGCAGTTATCCCCAAAAAAGATAGATTTCCTTATACTATCAGGGTGGTCTCAGAAATATTGGAATCTAATGGTTCTTCTTCTATGGCTTCAGTATGTGCAGCTACCCTTTCTTTAATGGATGCAGGGGTCCCCATCCAGGAACCCGTAGCCGGAATAGCTTTAGGCCTTATAAAAGAAGAAAGCCAGCATCTTATCTTGGTAGATATTGCCGGCATAGAAGACCACTCCGGAGATATGGATTTTAAAATAGCCGGGACAAAAAAGGGAATAACTGCCATCCAGTTAGACCTTAAAATCTCAGGTATCGACTATCCCCTTATTCAAGAAGCCTTATCTAAGGCTTTAGAAGTCCGCCTTCAAATTTTAGAGAAGATGTTAAAAACCTTGGCTAAACCTCGGACTAATATTTCTGAATATGCTCCTAAAATAAAAACATTAAAAATCAATCCTGAAAAAATCGGAGAGTTAATTGGGCCAGGGGGAAGGACGATAAGAAAAATAATTAACCAGGCGGAAGTTTCTGTAGATATAGACGATGAAAAAGGAGAAGTAACAATCTCCGCCGAGACTCAAGAAGCTCTGGAAAAAGGAATGAAAATGATCGAAGAAATAACTCAAGATTTAGAAGTAGGAAAAGTTTATACTGCTAAGGTTACTCGAATTACCAGTTTTGGTGCTTTCTGTGAAATTAAACCGGGTAAACTTGGCCTCCTTCATATCTCCGAAATTTCTCCTAACTTTGTTAAAAATGTCTCTGACTACCTAAAAGAAGGAGATGTAATTAAAGTAAAAATCCTCCAGATAGACCAGCAAGGAAAAATTACCTTAAGTAAGAAACAGGCAGATGAAGAAAATAGGTAAATGGATAACCTGCCTTTCCCTCTTCAGTTTAAGCGTCATCTTAACTTTATCCCTTCTTTCTTTCCAAAAAGAAGATTTCTCTTTCTATACTTCTCATCCCAACTACCCTCCTAAAAACTTAATTGGAATATTTGGCCTTTACTTAGGAGGAGGACTTATCTTTCTTCTGGGAAAATACAGTCCTTATTTAATAGTATTGGCTTTAATCCTTGCTGGGTTAAGGGTAACTAATATCTTAAAGACCCCCCGACCCTTAGAAAGTACCTTTACTCTAATAATAGCCCTCATTATAACTATGTTTTCTTTCTCTCTGCTACTTTCTCTACCTTACTTTCAAAGAGAAGGCTCTTTAGGTTTTGAAAAAGGCGGGCTCATAGGTTATGTAATCTCAATATTCTTAAGTAAATACTTAGGAATAACCGGTGCCTTTATAATCGGAGGAATACTTTTTTTGAGTGGAGTTTTTATCTTAGAAGGAGAAGCTATTTTAAAGCTTTTTAAGAATGCCTCTAACTATCTTAAAAAGATATACTCCAACCACAAAGAAAAAAGAGCTACCCTAAAAAAAATAGATAAAGAGCTAAAAAAACAAAGGATAAAATTTAAACTAACCCCTTCAACTCCTAACCTAATATCAGTAAAGAAGAAAAAAGCACCTCCTAAAAAAAACCTTTCTCCTCAGAAACCTCCTCTTCAGAAAAACCTACCCTCTTCAACTGAAACTAAAGATGGCTTTCAACTCCCCCATCCTTCGCTCCTTAAAGAGCCCCCTTCTATAGATGAAAGAAAAATAAAAGAAGACATAGAATTAAACTCTAAAAACCTGAAAGAAACCCTCACTGACTTCGGCATTGAAGCCAGAATAGTAAACATAGAAAAAGGACCGGTAGTAACTCTCTACGAACTGGAATTAGCTCCCGGGACAAAAATTACTAAAATCTCCTCTTTAGCTGACGACATAGCTCTGGCTTTAAAATCCAGCCAGGTAAGAATAGTGGCTCCCCTTCCCGGGAAAGGCACTGTAGGGGTAGAAGTCCCTAATAGTTTTGCCCATATTGTCTACTTAAGAGAAGTTGTAGAGTCTAAAGAATTTATAACCAGTAAGTCTAAACTTACTCTGGGGATTGGAAAAAATACCCAGGGCCTCCCCTTAATTGCTGACCTGAAAGAAATGCCTCATCTTCTAATTGCCGGAACTACGGGGTCAGGAAAGACTGTCTGTGTTAACTCCCTCATATCCTCAATCCTTTTCAAGGCAACCCCTGAGGAAGCAAAATTTATTCTTATTGACCCTAAAATGGTAGAGTTAGCCCACTTCTCAGAAATACCTCACCTACTCTGTCCGATTATCTCTGAGCCTAAAAAGGCAAAGGGCGTGCTCTTATGGGCTACCGAAGAGATGGAAAAAAGATATAGTCTCCTGGCTGAAGAAGGGACTCGTAATATTGACCTCTATAATCTCCGCAAAAATAAAGAAGAAAGGCTACCCTTTATAGTAATAGTAATTGATGAATTAGCAGATTTGATGGTGGTAGCTCGTGATGAGATAGAAACTGCTATATTAAGACTAGCCCAACTCTCCCGAGCTGTGGGTATCCACCTTATATTAGCCACCCAGAGACCTTCGGTAGATGTAATTACTGGAGTAATAAAAGCTAATTTTCCCGCCCGGATATCCTTTAAAGTTGCCTCTAAAGTTGACTCCCGCACTGTTTTAGATATTGTAGGGGCAGAAAAACTTTTAGGCCGGGGCGACCTCTTGTTCATAAAACCAGGCATGGTGAAACCTACAAGAGCTCAGGGTTGTTTCTTAGACGAAGAAGACTTAGAGATTCTGGTAAATTTCATAAAGAACCAAGCTAAACCTACTTATAACCAAGAAATATTAGAACTTCAGAGAAAACCTAAAATAACTTTGGAAAAAGATGAACTCTTAGATGAAGCTATAAAAGTAGTTTTAGAAGCCAATCAAGCTTCAGCTTCTATCCTCCAGAGAAGATTAAGAGTAGGTTATACCAGGGCTGCTCGCCTCTTAGACCTTATGGAACAGGAAGGCATAGTAGGACCTTTTCAGGGAAGTAAACCTCGGGTAATTTTAGTAGACCGAGAAGATTACCTTAAAAAATACCAGCAAGAAAAAGAATAATTACTATGGAAATACATCAAATATGCAAAATCTTAAAAGAAACGAGAAGAGAAAAGAAAATAACCCTTAAAGAAGCCTCTCAGCTTACTAAACTTGCTCCCCTGATAATTAAAAAAATAGAAGAAGCTGATAACTTAGAAAGTATAAGCCAGTTTTACCTTAAAGGGTTCTTAAAGATTTATGCTACTTTTTTAGGAAGAAAAGACCTAATAGGAGAAATTGAAAACTGCTTCTTAGAAAAACCCTCCTCTCCTCTCAAAAAAACTATAAAGAAAGAGCCTCCAAAAATTAAAAGAATAGAAGAACTTAGCAGGCTTTGGCCTTCCTCAAAAAAGGTTAAAAATATTGTATTATTAGTATTAATAGGAGTAGGAGGGTTATTTTCTCTCTTTTTCTTCTTAAGACCTAAACCTGAAAAGGCACCTCCCTCAGTTGTTAAAGAAATAAGTTCTGCTCCAAAAGTTATTTCTAAAAAAAAATTGGCTAAACCATTTGTAAATCTACTTACTAAGGGAAAAGTCTTCATAGAAGTAAAGACCGATGGAAAGCTTGTATTTTCGGGGATTCTTTTAGCCGGGAATAAAGAGAATTGGCAAGCTAAAGAAAAAATAGAGATAAAGATAAGCAATCCTTCTCTGGTGGTTTTAGAATTATCAGGGGAACTAATCCCTACCTCTAATCTAAAAAAACCCACATCTTATATTGTAGACTCTTCTGGGTTCAAGGTTAAAGAATAAATAATGAAGGTAGGCTTAATCTCTTTGGGTTGTCCCCGAAATAAGGTAGATTCAGAAAAAATTCTTTTTCGCTTAAAAAATAAAGGCTTTAAAATTACCTCTCCTCAAGCCTCTCAGATTTTAATAATCAATACCTGCGCCTTTATAGAACCAGCGAAAGTTGAATCAATAGAAACAATAAAAGAAGCTCTGGATTTAAAAAGAAAAGGCAAACTCTCTAAAGTAATCGTCTGGGGATGTTTAGTAAAAAGATATAAGACTTTATTAGCTAAATATTTAAAAGATATAGATGCCTTAATAGGAGTAATAAACTGGGAAAACCCTCAAAGAATTTTAAGTGAACCTACTCATTTATCTTACCTTAAAATAGCTGAAGGGTGTTCAAACCTCTGTTCTTACTGCGCCATCCCTCTTATCAGAGGTACTCTTAAAAGTAGAAAACCTGAAACTATCTTGGAAGAGGTAAGATTTTTAGATAAAAAGGGGGTAAAAGAACTCAATATAGTAGCCCAAGATATAACCTCCTGGGGTAAAGACTTATATAAAAGAAGAGACTTAGTCTGGCTTTTAGAAAAAATCTTAACAGAGACAAAGAACATAGCCTGGCTGAGACTCCTCTATACCCACCCTAAATTTCTAACTAAGAGATTAGTAAAGTTGATAGCTACAGAAGAAAAAATCTGTAATTACCTAGACCTACCTATTCAACACATAAACAACCGAATCTTAAAACTTATGAACCGGCAAATAACCAAACAAGAAATTGAAGAAAAAATAAACTACTTAAGAAGAGAAATCCCCGACATTGCCCTAAGAACCACTCTTATAGCTGGTTTCCCTACAGAAAAAGAAGAAGAATTTTTAGAACTTATAGAATTCATCAAAAAATATAAATTCTGGCACTTAGGAGCTTTCTTGTATTCCAAAGAGGAAAATACTAAAGCTTATAAATTAAGAGAACTTCCCCGAAAATTAAAGAAAAAAAGGCTAAGGACTATTATGGAGACTCAACAAAAAATTTCTTATCAAATTAACAAAAGTCTTGTAGGAAAAATATTTGATGTTATTATAGATGAATCCGGGATTAAATTTTCAGTAGGAAGAGCTTACTTTCAAGCTTATGATATAGATACAGAGATAATCATTCCCCAAAGGCTAAAAAGAGGAAAATTCTACAAAGTTAAAATAATTCAAAGTTATGAATACGATTTATTAGGGAAAGCCTTAACTTAAGAAAGATAGCAGTGAATATTGCTAATCAAATTACTATTTTAAGAATATTTATATCTTTACTCTGTATGGGACTTATTTTAAGATTTAGCCTTGCCTCTCTAATTTTAGGATTTTTACTTTTCCTCCTGGCTTCTTTTACTGACTTCTTAGACGGCTATATTGCCCGGAAGAAAAATAAAATTTCTGATTTAGGAAAGCTTCTTGACCCTCTGGCTGATAAAGTCTTAACAATCGGGGTATTTTTATCTTTCTTAGAAAAAGGCATAGTAAATTCTTTCTTAGTAATTTTAATTATGATTAGGGAATTTCTGATAACCGGTTTGCGTCTTTTTGCCCTCCGCCAGAATAAAGTGATAGCGGCTCAAAGTTTTGGCAAACACAAGACCTTAACTCAAATAATCGCTATTATATTTATTTTCATTCTTATAATTATGGAAAAAACCCTTACTAAATTGGGGATATCTTGGAGTTGGTTTAAGGAATTTCGCAAAATTACTGTATTTTTAATAATGGTCTGGGTAGCCGGGGTCACCCTTATCTCAGGAGGACTGTATCTTTGGAAAAACAGAAAAATTATAAAAAGTTTATAATTTTAAAATTAACTACTTTATTAGGTTTAGGATACATCCGGGGAGGAGGAACTTTAGCTTCTCTTTTGGGGGTAGGGATTTTTCTCTTAATAAAAAATAATCTCTCTTTCTTTGCCTTTACTCTTTTAGTTATAATTCTTTCTCTGTCTTTAACCACCAGAGCTGAAGAAATCATAGGCAAAAAAGACCCTAAAGAGGTAGTAATTGATGATTTATCCGGTCAGCTTCTGTCTTTATTGTTTATACCCAAAAAAATCCCTTTTATAATATTAGCCTTCTTTATCTTCCGCTTGTTTGACCTCTTAAAAATTCCTCCGGCTGATATTTTAGAAAAGAAAAAAGGTTCAGCGGGTATAGTAGGTGATGATTTAATAGCAGGGTTATATACAAATGTATTGCTTCAAGCAGTAAGATTCATCCTGAAAATATCTTCATAGATAGGTCCTTGGGGAGTAAGGATACTTTTTAACAGAAAAACTGAATCTACCGGCCAAATCTTATTATCTATTTTTATTTTTTCTATCTCCTCTTTGAATTTAAAGACATTCTTAGGAGTTCGCAAACGAGCTAAAGTTATATGAGGATGAGGAGCTTTTCTTTCCTCAGGAAAACCTAATTTAGAAAATTGCTCTTCTAAGTATTCTATTATCTTTATAGGAACTTCTTGAGACTCAACTCCTATCCACAATACCCTGGGTCTTTTTATACTGGGAAAAGCTCCTATTTCAGAAATACTTAAATTAAAAGGTTTAACTAAAAAAGATAAATTAGAAACAATCTCTTTTATCTTAGGAAGTTGGGCTTCTCTCACTTCTCCTAAAAATTTAAGGGTAAGGTGTAAATTTTCAAATTCCACCCACTTAGCATCTAAGCCTAATTTCCTTAATGCCTGCTGAACTCTTCTTATCTCTTGGCGAATATCCTGAGGTAATTTTATAGCTACAAAGCACCTCACTCCATTACCTCTTGTCTAAGAAGCTCTAAAGCTTTTTTAACTGCTTTTTTCTTTATTTCTTTTCTCTGGCCTCCAAAAGAGTATTTCTTGACTTCTGTTTTTTCTTTAAAAGCTAAGCCTATATATACTGTGCCCCGAGGATTTTTAAGCCTACCCCCTTTAGGTCCAGCATAGCCGGTAATTCCTATTCCGATATCAGTTAAAGCAATCTTTCTTATATTTTGGGCCATTAACTTAACTGTTTCCTGAGAAACTGGAGAATATTTTTTTAAAATACTCAAAGGTATCTTAAGAAGTTTTTCTTTCTGAATTCTACTGTAGGCTACTATCCCTAAAAGGAAATACTTAGAACTTCCTCCTATATCAGTAATAGCAGAAGACAAGAGACCTCCCGTACAAGACTCAGCTACAGCTAAGGTAAGTCTTTTTTTGGTCAATAATCTCCCTATTTGTTTAGAAAGAAAATTAATCTCTCTGTCCACAAGAGCTATTTTAACTGAGAAAATAAAAAAGGCAAGATTATCTTTAAAAAGGAGTTTTGAAAAGAAGGCTGGCAATAAAATAAAAAATGGGGGCACCGACCTACTCTCCCACTCCCTTGCGAGAGCAGTACCATCGGCCCTGGAGGGCTTAACGGCCGTATTCGGAATGGGAACGGGTGTGTCCCCTCCGGTATGAGCACCCCCATTATTAATCTAAATTTAATCTAAGACATAAAAGGGTTGGATATCAAGTCGATTGGGCGATTAGTAGTGCTCGGCTAAATCCGTTACCGGACTTACACCTGCACCCTATCAACCTCATAGTCTCTGAGTGCCCTACATCCCGAAAAATCGGGAAGGGATCCCTAATCTTGGGGCGAGCTTCGCACTTAGATGCCTTCAGCGCTTATCTCTAACGCACACGGCTACCCAGCCTTTACTCCTGGCGGAATAGCTGGAACACCGGAGGTGCGCCTGTTCCGGTCCTCTCGTACTAGGAACAGCCCCCCTTCAGGAATCCAGCGCCCACGGTGGATAGAGACCGAACTGTCTCACGACGTTCTGAACCCAGCTCGCGTGCCCTTTTAACCGGCGAACAGCCGGACCCTTGGGACCTTCTCCAGCCCCAGGATAGGGCGAGCCGACATCGAGGTGCCAAACCAGGCCGTCGATGTGAACTCTCGGGCCTGATAAGCCTGTTATCCCCGGAGTACCTTTTATCCGTTGAGCGATGGCGCTTCCTCACGCTACCACCGGATCATTAGGCCCCAGTTTCCTGCCTGCTCGGGATGTCTCCCTCACAGTCAAGCACCCTTATGCCCTTACACTCAACGTGTGGTTTCCAAGCACACTGAGGGTACCTTTGGGCCCCTTCGTTACCTTTTAGAAGGGAACCGCCCCAGTTAAACTGCCCAACTGGCACTGTCCTCCGAAAATCCGGAGTTAGAACCTTAGTACGCTAAGGGTGGTATTTCACCGGCGACTCCTCCCGAACTAGCGTCCGGGATTCACAGTCTCCCACCTATCCTACACATAGCGGACCAAAATTCAATACCAGCCTGCAGTAAAGGTTCCGGGGTCTTTTCGTCCAACCGCGGGTAGACGGCATCTTCACCGCCACTACAATTTCGCCGGCACTCTCCCTGAGACAGCGCTCCCGTTGTTACACCTTTCGTGCGGGTCAGAACTTACCTGACAAGGAATTTCGCTACCTTAGGACCGTTCCTAACTTACTGTCCCTCAATAAGTTACGGACAGCGTCCTCCTTTTTAGGAGAACCTTAGTGTCGCCACTAAGTTCGGACCATATCTTCTCTCCAAGCAAGGCGACATATTCCCAATCATTTGGGAACCTAGGCCTGGGTAGAGCCTGGCGTATGGTCTCTGAGGGAACTCTCTTGAAGATGTTTTAAAATTACCTCTTCCTCGTATTTTCGTTTTCCTCCATCATTCATATCTCTGCATATCTTTAGAATCTCTTTTATTCCTTCAGGAGTGAGATGTTTATTGCTACTTACAAGATAGGCAATTTTTTTAAACTTGGAAAAATCTCTTTTTTTCTTTGCAGAGAGAAATCTAAACCTTTCAAAAAAGGGAATAACTTTCTCAATTATCGCTGAAAGATTATTAACTTCGTAATACCAAACTCCATCTCGTCTCTGACGCAATCTTCCACAACCCAAATAGCGCTTAAACAAAGTAAGGATTATCTTATCTCTTTGGGAGATGTTAAAGCACAAAGAAATCTTCCAGGGAAGTCTGTAATCCTTTCGCGGCCTAAATACCACATTGAAAGAACCTTCTCCGTCTGCAAAACCAGCAAGATACCATCCTATCTTGGGATTAATTTTTATCTTCTGCATATTCCCTCCTTGTCCTTCAAGGAAGGACATCTTCAAAAGAGTCTTCCCTGCGGATAGTCCGCATTCTGGCTTTGTTACCCCGATGTTCTATCGGGGTAGCCAGAAATACTAACCGGACTTCCCCGCATATAGCCAGGTTTATTTGCGTAACTACAACGGTCAAATTATAGTTACGGCCGCCGTTCACCGGGGCTTCGGTTTGAAGCTTCCCCCGAAAATTCGGGGTAACCTCTCCCCTTAACCTTCCGGCACTGGGCAGGTGTCAGTCCCTATACTTCCTCTTAAGAGTTAAGCAGGGACCTGTGTTTTTGCTAAACAGTCTCGGGAGCCACTTCACTGCGTCCCGACGTAACGTCGGGAACCCCTTCTTGCGAACGTACGGGGCTAACTTGCCGAGTTCCTTAGGGAGATTTCTGCCGAGCGCCTTACCATTCTCTGGCAGTCTACCTGTGTTGGATTGCGGTACGGTCACCTATAGACAACTTATCCACCGAAGTGAACCTGCCTTATAGACAGAAGAGGCTATTTCTTGGCTCAAGACTTAAGTGGGTTCGCCCGTGCCGTAGCTTGGACTCCCCCCATACCACAAAGGGTATAGGGACGGACACTTCCAACCGTCCGACCACCGCGTCTTAAGCGTCACCTCTTAAGTTAGCGTCTACAGGTGGGAGGCGAATATTAACGCCTTTCCCCATCACCTACTCCCGACGCTACGTCGGGATTTAGCTTAGGGACCGCCTAACCTCCGGCTGACTAACATTGCCGGAGAAACCTTAGACTTTCGGCGAGCCGATTTTTCATCGGCTTTTTCGCTACTCATGCCGGGATTCTCGCTTCTGCAAGCTCCACCCTGACTTACGTCAGAACTTCACTGCTTACAGAATGCTCCCCTACCTCCTGTACCATACCCTTAGGTTTAGGTACAGAACCACAGCTTCGGTATCAGGCTTAAGCCCCGATCATTTTCGGCGCAGAACCACTCGACCGGTGAGCTATTACGCACTCTTTAAATGATGGCTGCCTCTAAGCCAACATCCCGGTTGTCTAAGTGGTTCCACATCCTTTACCACTTAGCCTGAGCTTAGGGACCTTAGCTGGTGGTCTGGGCTGTTTCCCTCTCGACCAACAAGCTTATCCCTGCTGGTCTTACTCCCAAGGTAAGGAACTTAGATATTCGGAGTTAGGTTGGGTTTGGCATCCCCTAAGGAGATACCTAGCCCATCCTGTGCTCTACCTTCTAAGCCCATCCTTGAGGCTAGCCCTAAAGCTATTTCGGGGAGAACCAGCAATAACCGAACTTGATTAGCCTTTCACTCCTACCCACAGCTCATCCGAGGTTTTTTCAACAACCACCGGTTCGGGCCTCCCCCCGACTTTCGTCGGGGTTCACCCTGGCCATGGGTAGATCGTCCGGCTTCGGGTCTGTTACCTACTGCTCACGGCCCTATTCAGACCATTCGCTTTCGCTCCGCCTCCCCCCGACGTAGCGTCGGGGTTAGACTAGCAGTAGATAACAACTCCCCGGCCCATTATGCAAAAGGTACGCCGTCACCCCGAAAATTCGGGGCTCCGACCGCTGTGTAAGCTTGTGGTTTCAGGTTCTATTTCACTCCCATCACCTGGGTTCTTTTCAACTTTCCCTCACGGTACTTGTCCACTATCGGTCTTCTGCGAGTATTTAGCCTTAGCCTGAGGTCAGGCCGGATTCCTGCCGGGTTTCCCGTGCCCGACAGTACTTGGGAACTTATCCCAGGAAGTCCTGACTATTTCGCCTACAGGACTTTCACCTTCTCGGGTTGCCCTTTCCAGGGCATTCGACTATAGTCAGGATTGGTAACTTCCCGAGAGGTCTGTGGCCCTCTCCAGATAAGCCCCACTACCCCTACAGAGCAAGGCCCACAGGCTTTAACACTCTGTAAGTTTGGGCTCTTCCCTGTTCGCTCGCCGCTACTAAGGGAATCCCTTTCGGTTTCTTTTCCTCCGGGTACTGAGATGTTTCACTTCCCCGGGTTAGCTCCCCGACGTTATGTCGGAGTATCCGAGTATTACCTCGGATGGGTTGCCCCATTGGGGAATCTCGGGATCAAAGGCTGCTTGCGCCTCCACCGAGCATATCGCTGCTTGCCACGCCCTTCTTCGCCTGCAGAAACCAAGTCATCCACCACAAGCTCTTTCTTTCTTGATATCCAACCCTTATTTTCAAAGAACTAATAAAAGTTAAAAAACAAAAACTTTTCTCAGAAACTAAATAAATCTCCGCCTTAGTAAACTTTTCTCCTGCTTTAACTTATTAAAACGTCCAAAGATCTATTCAACTCTTCTTTTATGGAGCCGAGCAGAGTTTCCGCCTCAGCGAATCCACCTTTGGTGGAGAACCGCTGACCTTCCCGATAAATTCTATGGAGACGACCGGGATCGAACCGGCTACCTCCGCCGTGCAAGGGCGGCGCTCTCCCAAAATGAGCTACGTCCCCAGCTCCTTGCTTCGCAAGGAAAATTCCAAATCTCACGCTCCAATAATCAAACTTTTGAAACTTGAGATTTAGAAATTGAAATTTGCCAGCAACGCTGACCAATGGGCCCAAGTGGGATCGCCCGCCTGAGGCGGGTCCGCCTTTGGCGGAAACCACTTACACAGTTTCTCAAGAGCAACCTAAATTCGCTCTGTTGGTGGGCCCATCAGGGATCGAACCTGAGACCCCCGCGTTATCAGCACGGTGCTCTGCCAACTGAGCTATGGGCCCTCTAATTTAAGAATAAAAAAATAAAAGCCTTTTGGAGGTTTAATAATAAAGAAAGGAGGTGATCCAGCCGCACGTTCCCGTACGGCTACCTTGTTACGACTTAGCACCAATCATGGGTTTCACCGTGTCCCGACATTACATCGGGATTCGGGTGCCCCCCACTTTCAGCGCTTGACGGGCGGTGTGTACAAGGCCCGGGAACGTATTCACGGCGTCGTGGCTGATACGCCGTTACTAGCGATTCCGGCTTCATGAGGCTGAGTTGCAAGCCTCAATCCGAACTGGGGCGTGCTTTTTGGGATTTGCTCCACCTTACGGCTTCGCCTCCCTCTGTACACGCCATTGTAACACGTGTGTAGCCCAGGGCATAAGGGCCATGCTGACTTGACGTCATCCCCACCTTCCTCCCACTTAACGTGGGCAGTCCCTATAGAGTGCTTCTGAAGTAACTTCGGGGTAGCAACTATAGGCGAGGGTTGCGCTCGTTGAGCCACTTAAGGCGACACCTCACGGCACGAGCTGACGACAGCCATGCAGCACCTGTGCTAGGCTCCGATTGGATACGGTCTTCCGACGTTTCCGCCGGAATACATCCTAGCATGTCAAACCCTGGTAAGGTTCCTCGCGTAGCATCGAATTAAACCACGTGTTCCACCGCTTGTGCGGGCCCCCGTCAATTCCTTTGAGTTTTAGCCTTGCGACCGTAGTCCCCAGGTGGGGCACTTAACGCGTTAGCTTCGGCGCTCACCTAAAAGGCAAACACCCAGTGCCCATCGTTTACAGCTAGGACTACCAGGGTATCTAATCCTGTTTGCTCCCCTAGCTTTCGTCCCTGAGCGTCAGGAGCAAGCCAGAGAGCCGCCTTCGCCACTGGTGTTCCTGCCGATATCCACAGATTTCACCCTTACACCGGCAGTTCCGCTCTCCTCTCTTGCCCTCTATCTAAGCAGTATAAGAGGCAGTTCTCCGGTTAAGCCGGAGGATTTCACCTCTTACTTACTTAGCCGCCTGCGGACCCTTTACACCCAGTAATACCGAGTAACGCTAGCCACCTCCGTATTACCGCGGCTGCTGGCACGGAGTTAGCCGTGGCTTATTCGTCAGGTACCGTCAAGCCCCAAGGCTATTAACCTCAGGGTTTTCTTCCCTGACAAAAGGAGTTTACGACCCGAAGGCCTTCATCCTCCACGCGACGTCGCATCCTCACCCTTGCGGGCATTGGGAAAGATTCTCGACTGCAGCCTCCCGTAGGAGTCCGGGCAGTGTCTCAGTCCCGGTGTGGCTGACCACCCGCTAAGGCCAGCTACCCGTCATAGCCTTGGTAGGCCATTACCCTACCAACTAGCTGATAGGACGCGGGCTCCTCCTAAGACAGCAGCATCCCGAGAAACTCGGGATTAAGCCACCTTTCCCCCGACATAACGTCGGGGTGTACGAGGTATTACCCCCGCTTTCGCGGGACTATCCCTCATCTTAGGGTAGATAACCCACGTGTTACTCACCCGTTTGCCGCTATCCCGAAAAACTCCCTTCTCTCCCTTTCTTCCATTCCGACTTTCGCCGGAACTTCCAAAAGTTCAAGAAGTTCGTCTTTTCGAGACCGCTCGACTTGCATGCCTAATCCACGCCGCCAGCGTTCACTCTGAGCCAGGATCAAACCCTCCAAAAGGCTTCTTGTTTCAAAGAACAGGCGACAAAAAAAGCATCCCGAAGGATGCTCTCTAAAGACCCTTCTTTTCTCAAAAACCTTTTAACTGCTATTGTCCAATCCTATAATCAAAGATTTTCTCCTTTAGCAGATATAAACTATAACACACTAATTTTTACCTGTCAAGGAGATAAAAAATATATAACCAATTTAAAATTTTGTCAAGAATTTTCTCTCGGATGTTGTTACAATAACTATAATAAAATGTTTTCAGCCCGGGCGAATCTGCCTTCAGAAGGGAAGAAAAACTTAGACTTAAAAAATCAATAATTTAAGGGCTGACTAAAACTTTTTAGTGAAGAAAGATTTTAAGAAGACAAAAGAAGACTTACCTTACTTTTAAGAAGGTTAACTATTTGTTGATAAGAAAAATTTTTGTCTTTTTTCTCTAAATCTTGGGGGTCTAAAATATTCCCATAGACAATCTTCAGTGGAGAAATTCGAGGAAAAGTTTTAGAAGCTGGCCAAGCTTTAAAAGTACCTTTTATCCCTGCCGGGACTATTTTTACTGAAAGTTCTTTAGAAAGTATACCTACTCCTTTTTTAAACTCCTTTAATCTTCCATCAAAAGAACGCCCTCCTTCAGGGAAAATACAGAGAATCCTCTTTTCTCTAAGCAATAAAGAAGAAACTTTTAAAGCCTCTTTTAAATTCTTCTCTACATTTATAGGAACTATCCTTCCCGGCTTAACTAACCAGGAAAGTAAAGGGTGGTCAAAATATTCACTAAGACCTATAAAATAGAGATTGCTGATGTTATGAAGAGGAAAACTAGCAAATACCACTAAACCATCAAGGTAACTGGCATGATTAGGACAAATAAGGAAAGGGCCTTGTTTAGGAAGATTATTTACCCCTTTTACTTTTAACCTATAAACTCCTTTAAATACAAAGAAGAATATCCCTTTAACTAAAAGAGTAAGGAAAATATCTAAAAGAAAAGGGGTTAACCTTATCCTTTCAAAAAATTTAGAGGCTGGGGCTTCTTTCAAAATCTCCGACCACTGAGTAAACTCAACTTCCTGTTCAGAGAAAGATAGCTCTTTTCTTCTTAAATACTCTATTAATTCTCCTACCTTAGTTATCGGAGCTAAATCTTGTTCGGGTATATTTATCTTAAAATTTTTCTCTAAAAAAGTAGCTAATTGTATCTTCAACAAAGAATCCACCCCTAAAAAAGATAAATCATCTTCTAATCTCACTTCTCTCTGTAAAAAGTTCTTTAACAATCTTATTACTCTCTGGGAAAACTCATCTTCAACCAGAGGCTTTTTTAAATCTTCTTCCTGAAAAATCTTAGGCAATAGAAACCTCCTAAGTTTCCCTAAGCGAGTCCGAGGTAAATTCTTAAAACTTATTCTAAAATCAGAAATCTTCTTATAAGGAGCTAATTTTTGAGAGGCTTTTTGTAAATCTAAAGATATCTGTTTATAGATTTCTTCTTTGCTTTTTCTGCTGAAAATACTCTTGTTGGGAACAACTACACTATATAAAGAATCTCCCTGGTTAAATATACCTATTTCTTCAATGGAAGAAAGTTCTTGGTAAAAATCTTCTAATTCCTCCGGCCAAATATTTTTCCCTGAAGAAAGAACCAGACACTCGTCCTTACGCCCCCTAATATAAATATAACCATCTCTGTCAATAAAGCCTATATCTTTAGTGTGGAGCCAACCATCTTTAAATACTTTCTGGGTAAGATTAGGTTTACGAAAATAGCCTCTACTTACATTCTTTCCTTTAACCAAGATTTCCCCTTGGCTGTAGCCATCAGGAGCATCAGTTTTAACTTCTACCCCTGATAAAGGTTTACCTACTGAACCTATCTTTATCTTATAAGGAGGGTTAAAACTTACTACTGGTGAACTTTCAGTTAACCCATAACCTTCTAAAATATTAAATCCTAAACTATACAGCCCTTTAGCAACCTCTCTATCTAATTTTGCTCCCCCACAAACCATATATTTTAAATTGGGAGCTAAACTTTTATGGAGGAAAAATAATAAGGGTTTAGCTAAATTTAGCTTAAACCTCTCCCTAAGAAATCCTAAAAGGAAAATAAAAGACTTAATCAAACTTAGCTTTTGATAAATACTTCCTGAAAGAAGAGAAAAAAACTGAGGAACCCCTACCAAAATAGTGACTTTTCTCTTTTTTAGGGAGAATAAAATATCCTCCTTTTTAAGGCTCTGAGGAAAGACTACAGAAGCCCCGGCTAATAAAGGAGCCAAGAGATTTACTGTAAAAGGATAAGTATGGTGAAGAGGCAAAATACAAAGAAAGCAATCAGAGTGAGTATAGGTTCTTAGCTTCCCAATGCTATGAAAATTAGCCATAAAATTTCTATGAGAAAGCATTACCGCCTTAGGGTTATCAGTGGTACCGGAAGTATAAACTAAAGAAGCTAAAGAATCTTCGGCAAAATCTAAGAAAGAAGCCTTATCTAATTCTATTTTCTGAAAAAACTCTTTATTTAAAACTGCTATTGGAAAATTTTCTTTTAAATCCTTAATTTTCTCATAAGTGTAAGGAGAAGAGAAAATTATTTTAGCCTCACAATCTATCAAAATATTATTGAGTTCTTGAAAAGTAGACTGAAAATCCACTGGCACACATACCCCTCCCCCAGAGACTATACCTAAATAAGCAGGAAACCAGAAGGGGTTATTCTCCATATATAAGATAGCCTTATCCTGAAATTTAAAACCTCTGGTTCTAAGGAAAGAATTAATCTTTAAAGCTAAAGAATAGACCTCTTGAAAAGTTAAAGAAGAAAATCTATCCCCTTTTTGAAAGATTAAAGCTTCTTTCTGAGGAAATAAGGAGGCAATTTTTTGAAATCTTTTGTGGATAAGAAATGCGCCCATCGGCTTTATTTAGCCTTTAGTGTTTAATCTTTAGCTGTTTTTATTTTCAAAGAGAAGCTCCTGGGGAAAAATATTATCTAAGCCTAAGATACAGGAAGGGTCAAAAACTTTTTTAAGAAGGGCCATCTCTTTTAAGTAACTCTTGCCGTACATTATCTCCAGATAAGGTTTTTTGATTTTGCCAATGCCGTGCTCAGCCGAAACTGTGCCTCCCAAAGATATAGCTTTCCGAATAAATTCCCAAATATAGCCTTTGGCTTTAAAAGACTCTTCAGAATTTTTAGGAAGAAAATTAAAGTGAAGGTGATTTTCTCCAATGTGGCCAAAATTCACGTAATTTATCTGGGAAACTTTTGCCTTTTCTTCATAGAAGTTATACATTTCTCTAAAATGTTGGGGAGGCACAGCAATATCAGTAGCACACTTTTCTTGATGGTGTCTTCTCAAAAACTCATTAATCTTTTGGGGAAGTTTATGGCGAAAGTCCGAGAGCTTCTCTTTACTTTTTTTATCCTCAGCAAACCAACACTTATCTAAAGAAGAGTGTTTTTCTATCAGAGAACACCAATAGTCTAAAACTTTAGACTTCTCTTGTGAAGAATTTATCTCCTGTTCTAAATACACCCCGCAATTTCCTGAAGGAATAGAAGGGTAATCTTCGCTAAGGAAATCTAAAGAGTTTCTATCAAAGTATTCTAAAGCACAGGGATAAAAAGAACCTCTCTCTTTAAGGACTTTTACTTCCTCTACAAAGTTTAAGGCAGATTCTTCTCTGTCAAAAAAGACCAAACAATCAAAATAATCAGGTACTGCTTTCTGCAAAGAAAGTTCTGCCTCTAATATACAGCCTAAAGTTCCTTCCTGGCCAATAAATAAGTCTATTAAATCCACATTATCTCTTACATAATAGCCTGCTGAGGACTTTATTTGAGGAGAAGCATAGGTAGGCAGATTAAATTTAAACTTTAGTCTCCCCAGAGTAAAATCAAATTTTCTCTTGTTAGCAAAAAATTTACCCCGGGGGATTTCCACTATTTCTCCATTGCTGAAAGCTACCTTTATTTTTTGCACATACTTTCTTACTGAAGAATATTTAAACCCTCTCACTCCCGAAGCAGAAGTAGAAATAACCCCTCCTAAAAAAGCTAAAGGTTCTGTAGGTAAAGCCCTAAAGGAAAGGGCATATTTATTTACCTCTTTCTCTAAAGATTCTAGAGTTACGCCTGCTTCAGCTTTAACTATTTTCTTTTTGGGGTCAATATCTATAATCTTATTTAACCTTTCTAAAGAAAGTATTGCTCCTTCTAAAGGAACTCTTCCGCCGGTAGTGCCTGTACCTGCTCCTGAAAAAGTAACAGGCAGTCTCTGCTGAGAAGCCTGTAAAAGTATAAAGGAGACTTCCTTTTCCTCTTCGGGGATAAACAAAACTTTAGCTTTTCCCTTCAGATTAGAAGTATCTTCCAGATAACTTAAGAAATCTTGCTTTTTTTCTTTTACTATCATCAAAAAGCATAGGTTAATCTTACTGAACCTGCCTTCTCATCCAGAAACCTTGCCTCTATATTCAACCAACAGCGTTGGCTAAAATAAAAATCAAAACCTCCTACTACTCCCAACATTTGACTATCTTCGGACTTCATCCTATTTCTTTTATCATTATGCCATTCAATAACATCACCCCGAGAAACTTTAACTCCCAAATAAGGAGTGAACTTATCCAGCCTATTGTAAGAAACAATAAAAGATAATTGCCAATCGTCAAAAATTACCCTTCTCTTTATATCACTTATTATCTTATGGTGAGGATGCACACTTATATGCTGAAACCCAAACACAGTTTTAAAATCATCAAAAGGGCTATTGTACATTTTTATCCTGAACCCATAAGCTCCAGCAAAACTTTCTTTATAATCAATCTCTTCAAAATCTAAAGGGTGGTATTTCACAAAACCATATCCCAATTTTCCATCAAAACAAAGCCAATCTAATATTCCAAAACTACCAGTTAAAAAAGCCTGAGAGCTCCTAAATTTTCCTGCTCTTCCTTCTAAATTCCTCTTAATTATACTGTTTACTTCTAACCCCCAAAACCACTCTCCTTTCTTAGGCATCTTAGTTCCATAACAAGGTGCTGAAAAAGCAAAAGAAGATAAGCAGGTAAAGAAGATAAAACTTATTAATATTTTTCTTAGCACTTCTCCTCCTTTGTTTAAGATAAGTTTATTTTCCTTCTGGGAGTTCTGATTCAAAATAAGGAGAAAAAGAGATTGTGAGAATACCTCCTCCTCCTTTCCACTCAAATCTTATGGTGCAAATTTCATCTTTCTTTTTAAAATTCATAAGGCTTTGTTTTCCTTCAATTATATTTAACAGTCTCCAGCCATAATTAGACATATTAGTCTTATAAAAATTAGTAATTTCTAAAGGTAAGGCTTTACCTTTAAAAACAAGAGTGCCTGCTCTCATTTTACCTGTCTCAGTAACAATAGAATCTTTTATAAGGAATTTAAATCCCTTAGGTAGGGGGATATCCTCGTATTTAAACTTCTGAAATTCTAACTCTCTTAACTGAAGTTGACTGGAATTTAAACTTAGACATCCTCCTAAAAATAATAAAGATAGGACAACAAAGAAAATTCTCATAAATACACCTTATCAACTAAATTTTTACTTGTCAAGTTTTCTCAAGGTAATTAAGAATTCAGGAAACGATTTATCAATACAGGCTATATCGTCAATAACTGCTTCTCTACCTAAAGAAAGTCTTCCTATAATTAAACTCATCGCAGTGCGATGGTCAGAGAAACTCTTAATAGAGGCATCTTTAAATTTTGCAGGACCCTCTATTTCTACCTTCCAATCTTTTTCTTTCTGAGGATTAAGATATTCTTTAACTGAGAATTTTGCCCCCATCTTCTTTAAATTATATTCCATAGATTTAATTCGGTCGGTTTCTTTTACTTTCAACTCTTTTAAACCTAAAATTTGAGTTTTACCTTTAGCCAGACAAGCTAAGACGAACAAAAGAGGAAGTTCATCTATCATCAAAGGAATCTCTCCTTCTTTAATCTTAGTTCCTCTAAGCTGGCAATGCTCTACTAAAATATCGGCATAAGGCTCAAAATAATTCTTGTTTATATTTATAAATCTAAACTTTGCCCCCATTCTTCTTAATACTCTTAAAAAACCTAAACGGGTAGGATTTATAGATACCTTCTTAAGTAAAAGCCTTGCTCCTTTAGTAAGAGTAGCTAAAGCAATAAAAAAAGAAGCTGAAGAAAAATCTGAAGGAATAAATATTTCTGAAGGCCCTTGAAGTTGAGAATCTTCTATAGAAATTAACCTTCTATTGACCCTTATTTTAGCTCCAAAAATTTTAAGCATTCTTTCAGTATGGTCGCGAGATTGGTAAGGTTCAATAATAGAAGTCTTTCCCTGGGCAAATAAACCAGCTAAAAGCAGACAAGATTTTACCTGAGCACTAGGCACAGCTAATCTGTACTCTATTCCTTTAAGAAAATCTACAGGCTTTATCTTTAAAGGAGGGTATTCTTCGGCTCCTTTTTTTCTTCCTTTTATATCTGCTCCCATCTGACGTAAAGGCTGAGTAATTCTCAGCATAGGTCTTCTCTTTAAAGAAAAGTAAGTCTGCAAAGTAGAAGAGAACTTTTGAGCTGAAAGCACTCCTGAAATAAGCCTTATAGTTGTACCAGAATTTTTCATTTGTAAGGTTATATTTTTTGAATTTAAATATTTACCCTTACCTTCTACAGAAACTTTTTTCTGAAAGTCATTGTATTTAATATTTACACCTAAATTCTGGAAAGCCTGGAGAGTAGCGAGAGTATCCTCGGAATGAAGAAAATTATTTATCTCAGTTTTTCCCTGAGAAATTGAGGATAAGATTATGGCCCGGTGAGAAATGGATTTGTCTCCTCCAATTTCCAAGGAAGTTCTTATCTTCTTTAAAGGTCTTATTTTAAACATTTCAAAATAATTATACAGCGAAAAAATTATTATTCAAGATACAAAGAAACCAGAGCTAAAGGTGCTTTCATAATCATTGCCTAAATAAATGCCTAATATTTCCTGTGATATCAAGTTGCCGTAGGGAGTTTGGGGCCTTAAATTAATTAATCTCTAAATCAACTCTTTTTTTAAACCAACAATATCGGCGAGGCAAATAGTTATTGTTTTTTTCTTACCAGTAATTAAAGACCTGCCTGAGATTCTGAGCCCTTCCCTTAATTTACTCTTTAACTTCTTTTGCAGTGTTCCTAAAGACAACTCTCCTACAACCAGCTTGTGTTTATCGGCAAAATAGTTGGCTAACAATCTTTGAGTAATCGTCGGCGTTCTCCCCTTTCTTTCTTCATACTTTTCATACCTACTGCCTACTCATCTATTAAGAAATTAAAATTTCCCCGCAAGCTCTGTGCTTAACCCTAAAAACTATCCTTTTTCTAAATACTCTTTAAATTCTAAAGGGAGGGGCAGAGTAAATTCTTTAAATTCTTTATTTTGAGGATGATAAAACCCTAATCTGCAGGAATGAAGAAAAAGGAGGCCTTCTTTCCTTCCCCCATATTTTTCGTCTCCAATTATAGGATGCCCTAAAAAAGAAAGATGAACCCTCAACTGGTGCATTCGGCCGGTATGGGGCTTAAGAAGAAGCAAACTGAGATTTTTCTTTTCTTTTAAAACTTTATAAAAAGTTAAAGATTTTTTAGCTTCTATAAAACCTACCTTCATCCGGGGTTTGTATTTTGCCCTTTTTAAAGGAAGGTCTATTTTTCCTTCCTTCTCAGGAAAGACACCTTCTACCAAAGCAAAATACTCTTTAACTACCTTTCTCTCTTTAAACTGAGAGACTAAATCAAGATAAGACAGATTGTTTTTGGCTAAAACCATTAACCCCGAAGTAGCTTTGTCTAAACGATGGACTACCCCTGGCCGACGAGAAGAAATGTTAGCTAACTTAATCTGCCGAGAAAGTAAATCTCCTACTACTGAAGGCTGCCCTCTCTTTACTGGATGAACTATTACTCCTGGAGGTTTATTTATTACAATTACATCTTCATCTTGGTAGATTATGGGTATATCCAACCTTATTGAAGAAATATCTTTAAATTCCCTTTCTTCTAAAACTACTTCCACTAAATCCCTCTCTTTAAGAAGGTAAGAAGGCTTTTGAGGTAGATAGTTTACCCTTACTTTTCCTTCTCTTATTAAGTATTTAAAGTGGCTGCGGGAAAAATTTCTAAGTTTTTGAGAAAGATATTTATCTAAACGCAAACCAGAATTTTCCTCTTCTACTCTAAAACTTTTCTTTTGCATTTAGCCTGTTTAAAATAGCCAATTAAAAGAAATAAACAGCCTAAACTTATAAAAGTATCGGAAAGATTAAAAATTGGCCAAAATCTTAAATCTATATAGTCAACCACCGCTCCTAAAAATATTCGGTCATAGAGGTTAGACAAAGCTCCCCCTAAAATCATTCCCAAAAATCCCAACTCTTTCCAAGAAAACCTTGCTCGAGCTATCCAAACTAAAAAGAATATTAAAAAAATAATTCCTACAAAGATAAGAAAAAAAGTTTTACCCTGTAAAATCCCAAAAGCTGCTCCCCGATTGTAAACCAGCCTTAAAACCACTACATTTCCAATTAAAGAATAGGGTTTATTGGGGAGAAAATTGGCCAAAATATATTTTTTAAGAAAAAAATCTGCGGAAAAAAATAGTAAAGAAGAGAATAGGGTTAAGAAAAGATTAAGGACTCTGCTTCTCAAGATTTTTCTGGCATTTAGTACAGAATTTTACATAGGGAAGAACGTCCAATCTTCTCTTAGGGATAGGCTTACCACAGCCTTCACAAATCCCATAACTACCATCTTCTATTTTTCTTAAGGCTAAATCTATTTCTCTTAGAACCTGCGTCTCATTAGAAGCAAGCCCTAAGGAAAAATCTCTCTCAAAATTTCCCGAAGCTGCATCAGCTAAGTGAAAAGAATGTGAAGATATATCTCCTGAAGCTTCGGCCTGAGTCTTCATCAATACATCTTCAGAGAGACTCTTAATTTCTTCGGAGACCTCATCTCTTAATTTAAGAAGTTTCTCTTTATAAATTTTTAGTTCTTTTTTTAAGAGTTTTCTCATGCTTCCTCCCTAAAATTATTTTACCTTTGTGTTCTTAAAACAGATACACACCTTAAACAAACTTCCTCAAAGTCCTTATCTTTACCTACGTCTTCTCGCCAATTCCAACAGCGTAAACACTTTTTCCCTTTAGCTTTCTCTACCTTTAGAGAAAAAGATTCTCCCTTTTCTACTTCTACCTTAGAGACTATAAAAAATTCCCGCAAAAGGTCTTCTCTTTCCTTCAAAAAATTAAAATCCTCGGAAGTTGTAACTATCTTAACTTCTGCTTCCAAAGAACTGCCAATTAGGCCTTTACTTCTCTCTTCTTCTAAAGCCTTAAGAACATCGTCTCTTAATTTGAATATCTTCTTAAAATCTGATTCTAACTCCGGTCTCTTAAATTCCTGATAATTAGGCCAGTTAGAAAGAAAAACTGATTCTTTTTTATCTTGCTCCTGAAAATGAGTATAAGCTTCTTCAGAGGTAAAACTCAAAATAGGAGCTATCGCTTTAATCAAGAAATTAAAAATATAATAAAGACTAGTCTGCGCTGAACGTCTTTCTAAAGAAGCAGGCTGAAAAGTATATAGCCTATCTTTCAAAATGTCAAGATAAAAAGAGCTGAGGGTAATATTACAAAATTCATAAATCTTCTGATAGACCTTATAAAAAAGGAAATTATCATAAAAAGCTTCTACTTCAGAAAGTAAATTAGCGGTTAGAGAAAGAAAGAGCTTATCTACTTCTAAAAGTTTTGAGTAGGTGAGTAAATCTTCTCTAAAATTAAAATCATAGAGATTAGCCAATATAAACCTCAAAGTATTTCTAACCTTGCGATAAGCTTCTACTATTTGAGAGAGTATCTCCTCAGATAAGCTTACATCCCGGGTATAATCACTAAAAACCGCCCACATCCTTAATATTTCTGCTCCATACTTTTCTATAATTTGTTGAGGAGAAATAATATTCCCTAAAGACTTAGACATTTTCCTGGCTTCTAAATCCACCACAAACCCATGAGTAAGTACCCCTCTAAAAGGAGCCTTATCTTCTAAGGCTACCGAAGGAATTAAAGAAACCTGAAACCAGCCCCGATGCTGATCTGAACCTTCTAAGTAAAGATCCGAAGGAAAATTTAATAACTCCGATTCTTTTACTACTGCGTAAAAACTTGCTCCCGACTCAAACCAAACATCTAAGATATCTTTCTCCTTTTCAAAATCCCTTGAGCCACACTTGCAATTAAAACCGGGGTCGGTAATCTCTTCTACTTCTACCTCAAACCAAGCATCACTGCCTCTTTCCTCTACAATCTTAGAAAAGTTCCTAATTATTGCCTCCTCAAGAATCACTTCTCCACAGCCTTTACATCTTAAAGCAGGAATAGGCACCCCCCATAATCTCTGCCGAGAAAGGCACCAGTCAGGCCTCAAGGAAACCATCGAAGAAATCCTTTCTTTTCCTTGAGGAGGAAACCAGTTTACTTCTTCTATTGCCTTAAGCACTCTTTCTCTTAGATTTTTAGCCTCAAGACTTAAAAACCACTGTTCAGTTGCTCTAAAAATTAAAGGATTTTTACAACGCCAACAGTGAGGATAAGTATGGGTTATCTTTTCAGCTAAGAGAAGCGTGCCTAATTCTCTCATCTTTTCAATTAAAATAGGGTTAATTTCTGTAACCCTTAAACCAGAATAATCTCCGCAATTCTGAAAGTACCCTTTTTCATCTACAGGCATAATAACGGGAAGATTATAGAGTTTTCCTACTTGAAAATCTTCTTCTCCGTGTCCGGGAGCTATGTGGACACAGCCGGAACCTTCCTCCGAAGAAACAAAATCTGCCAAGATTATTAAAGAATCTCTTTCTAAGAAAGGGTGAAGAGCCCGCTTTTTTTCTAATTCTTTCCCTTTAATCCTTCTTATTACCTGAAAACCCTCTTTAAAAAGTTTGGCCCTTAAATTATCAGCTAAACTCTCTAAAAAGATAAAGTTTCCCTTAAGACTCTTAACTAAAAGATAATCTAAATCTGGATGTAAAGCTAAAGCAGTATTAGAAATAAGCGTCCAGGGAGTAGTAGTCCAGACTACAATGTAAACATCCTCTCCTTTAAAGATATCATCTTTCAATTTAAACTTCACATAAATAGAATCAGAAACCTTATCTTTATATTCTACTTCTGCTTCAGCTAAAGCGGTAGTACATTCTAAACACCAATTAACCGGCTTAAGGCCCCGATAGAGATAACCAGCTTTTACTAGGTCGGCTAAAAGCCGAAGGACTTTTGCTTCATATTTTGGGTTTAAGGTAAGGTAGGGATTTTCCCAATCAGCAAAGACTCCCAGTCTTATAAAATCTTTCCTCTGAATATCCACATATTTCAGAGCAAAGTCTTTAGCTTTTCTTCTAAATTCTATCTGATTAACTTTATCTTTCTTCTCTTTCAATTCTTCTAAAAGTTTTATCTCCACAGGTAAACCATGACAATCCCAGCCGGGTATAAAGGGAGTACTATAACCACGTAAAGCCTTATATTTTATAACGATATCCTTAAGAATCTTATTCAAAGCATGGCCTATGTGAATCTTGCCATTAGCATAGGGAGGCCCATCATGAAGAATATACTTAGAACTCCTGCCGAGAAAATTTATCTTTTGGTAAATCTCTTTACTCTGCCAGAACTCCAAAATCTTAGGCTCTAAAGAACGCAGATTTGCCTTCATCGAAAAAGAAGTTTTAGGAAGATTTAAAGTCTTAGAATAATCCATATTCTTTAAGATAGTCTGTCTTTTATTAAAAGAGAAAGTTTTTTTCTTATCCGGTAGGGGATAACCTTTTTAGGCGTAACTATAGAATCTTTTAAGGCATCTCTACAAAGACATTTTCTTTCTGAAGAAATCTTGGGAATAAAGGCCCGCAAAATTTTTTTAGCATTCTCTACATTCTTTAATAAATTCTTTATTACTAACTCAGCAGTGACTTCATCATGAGAAGGATGCCAGCAATCATAATCGGTAACTGCAGCTAAAGTAGCATAACAAATCTCGGCCTCCCGAGCTAATCTTGCTTCAGTCATATTAGTCATACCAATAATGTCTGCCCCCCAACTCCTGTAAAGATTAGACTCAGCTAAAGTAGAAAACTGAGGTCCTTCCATATTTAAGTAAGTAGCCTTAAAGTGAACTCTAAGGCCTTGTTCCTTTACTGTATTATACAAGAGTTGGGACAATTCTGGACAGGTAGGTTTAGAAAAACTTATATGCACGACTATACCCTGATCAAAAAAAGTATATTTTCTGGCCTGATTTGTCCTGTCTACAAATTGAGTAGGAACGACAAAATCTAAAGGCTTTATTTCTTCTTTTAAAGAACCGCAAGCAGAGACTGAAATAATCCTTTCTACACCCAAAAACTTCATCCCATAGATATTAGCTCGATAATTTATCCCTGAAGGAAAAATCTTATGTCCGCGACTATGCCGAGGAAGAAAAACTATTTCTCTACCTTCTAACTTAGCCAGTAAGAATTTATCTGAAGGCTTACCGAAAGGAGTGTTAACTTTTACCCACCTCTTATCTTCTAAACCTTCTATATCATAGAGCCCACTTCCTCCAATAATGCCTATCTTACCCATCAATCCCCCTTTTTAGTTTTAATTATTTACCCCGCACCACCAGAAAACCACAGTTGTAAACCCGCAGATGAAGGGAAAAGTCCTGAGGGGTAATGCCCAAAAGCCACCCCGCCTTTTCAAGGAAAGGGCGGGGTTAAGCCGTGGTGCAGGGTTTACTCAACTCTTCTGCTCTTTTATTAGCCTTTTCTATAGCTTCTTTAACTATTCTTTTAAAATTCTTCTTTTTAAAATATAACAGGGCTTCTTCGGTAGTTCCACGGGGAGAAGCCACCTTTTTTACCAGCTCTAAGAAATCATCTTTCTCGGAAATGAGTTCTCCTGCACCTTTAAAAGTATTAAAAACTAAAAAACGGGCTTCTCTCTTAGAGAAACCTAAGCTCACTGCAGAATCTTCCAGGCAGTAGAGAAAATAGAAAATATAGCCAGGGCCACTTCCGGAAATAGCCGTAAGAGGATTTATATACTTCTCTTTTAATATCAAACAACTTCCTATACTCTTAAAAATTCTTTCTGCCTTTTTTAAATCAACTAAGCTTGCATATCTACCTTTAGAAATCCCAGTTACACTTCTCTTTACTTCAGCTGATAAATTAGGCATCACTCTTACTACCTTGGGCTTCTTGCCAATAGCTTTTTCAATAAAAGAAGTAGTTATCCCCGCAGCTATAGAGATTATTAATTGATTACAGTAAAATTCTCTTATTCCTTCTAAAACTTCTCTTATATTTTGAGGTTTAACAGCAATTATGATAGTAGAGGACTTATCTGCTACTTCCTCCAGACTCTTAGCTTTCCTTAATAAGGAATCTTTCTTTAATTTAGAAATCTTACTTCTGTCTTTATCGTATACCAATACTCTCTCTCTTCTATAATTAGAGAGTAACCCTCCGAGCAAAGCTCTGCCCATATTTCCATAGCCGACTATCCCAATCATTTTCTCTTATATTTTTAGGGATTAAATTAACATAAAAAAATGTCCCTGTCAATTTAAAGAAGAAAATTTTAGGAGACTCTCCAAAAAAGAGGAAGGTAGGTAATAAGTTTTCCTAAATAAGATAACAATAAAAAAGCTTTGTCTTGAGGGGAAGAGTCGAGTATCTTTAAACCTCCCACATAGCCGGAATCAGTGGGTTTAATCCACCTTAAACATACTTTGAATCTAAAGGTTCCTCTGCTTGAATTTAAGAGTATCTCTGACTCCTCAGTCTCTATTTTAAAAAGACTTTCAAAGCTTAGACCTTCAGGAGTAAAATTTCTAATTTTTATAGGTAGACATCTGTTTCTCTCTATTATTTCAGCCTTCCAGACCTGAGGTACTCTCAAAAATTTCCTTTTCTCCACCATACCCTATAAGTTTACCATAAAAATCTCTATTTTTTCCAGTTTATAACGCATTGATTACCAATAAGTTATTAAAATAAATCTTTTCTTATCCTTTTAGAAGAAAGAGTAAAAAGAAGAACTAAGAAAAGGTGGGATTAGCGCGCCCGGCCTGAATCGAACAGGCAACCCTCTGCTTAGAAGGCAGATGCTCTATCCTGTTGAGCTACGGGCGCAATCCTAACTTGACAAAAATTTTACCATAGATTAAAAAACTCTCAAGTATTTAGTTATCCCTTTATAAATTAGTTTTTTAGTCGGGAGGGCGGGATTTTCCGCCTGAGGCGGATCCACCTCTGGTGGAGAACCCGCGACCCCTTGAACCAACTAATCAACTAACGAACAAATGAACTAATGAACTAACGAACTAATGAACAACTTTAGTCGGGAGGGCGGGATTTGAACCCGCGACCCCTTGGTCCCAAACCAAGTGCGCTAAAACCAGACTGCGCTACCTCCCGAAAAAATAAATCTTTATCTAAAAAAGTAAGGCCCTACCAGCACTTTTCAAATCTACTTTTCTATCTAACTAGTTAGCTCTAAATAATTCTTCAAAAACTTTTTCAATTTAGATAAAGCTTTGTATCTATGACTTATCTTATTCTTTAAAGATGGTTTAAGCTGAGCTGTGGTCTTTTTATATTCAGGAAGAAAGAAAACTGGATCATAACCAAAACCAAATCTTCCCTGAGGCTGGAAAGTAATGAATCCAGTCAAAGAACCTTTAAAAGAAGCTAAAATTTTCCCCTTGCAGGCTAAAACCACCTGAGAGATAAACTTAGCTTTTCTTTTATACTTAGGTAAACCCTTAAGCTCTGTTAAAAGTTTCTCTATATTCTCTCTGTCGGTGGCGTTTTTACCCGCAAAGCGAGAAGAAAAAACCCCAGGCCTACCCTTCAAAGCCTCAACTTCTAAACCCGAATCTTCTCCTAAACTTAAACAATTGTAAAAAGAAGAAGTTATTTCAGCCTTCTTCTCAGCATTTTCCAAAAAAGTCTTTCCCTCCTCAATTATTTTAGGTTTCTTCTTAAAATCTAAAAGGCTTTTTATCTGCAGAGGCAAATCTCCCAAAATAGCCTTTATCTCTTTAAACTTCTTCTTATTAGCCGTAGCCACTATGAGGAGCTGTCTTTTCTTAGCCATTCTTATCAGATTTTACTTCTTTAACTTCTCAAATAAAAATCAAAAAATTCAAATTAATAATATATCCCGAAAAATCTTTCTTTCTTCCTCAATAACTTTGCTTATACCCTCCTTAGCTAAGTCTAACATTTTATCCAGAATACTTTTAGAAAAACTCCCCTTTTCTGCTGTTCCCTGAATCTCTATAAATTCAAAATCAGAATTCATAACAACATTCATATCTATCTCAGCCTGAGAGTCCTCAGAATAATTTAAATCTAAAAGTAGCTTCCCTCCCACTATACCTACACTAATTGCTCCTAAGTACTTATCTATAGGAATTTCTTTAATCTTTCCAATTTGTTTTAACTTTTCTAAACAATCTACTAAAGCTACAAACCCTCCCATAATTGAAGCAGTCCTCGTCCCTCCATCAGCCTGAATAACATCACAGTCAATCCAAACAGTAAACTCTCCTAACTTGGTCAGGTCCACTATACTCCTTAAAGCCCGGCCAATTAACCTTTGAATTTCAAAATTCCTTCCCGAAATTCTCTCTCTCTGAATTCGGGATTGAGTAGAACGGGGAAGCATTCCGTATTCAGCAGTAATCCAGCCCTGATTTTTTCCTCTTAAAAATAAAGGAACTGACTCTTCTACAGAAGCAGTACAAATAACTTTGGTCTGGCCCAGCTCTACCAAGCAAGAACCTTCAGCATTACCTATAAAATTTCTCTTAAACTGAATTTGCCTTATCTGATTAAAATCTCTCCCATCAACTCTCATCTTTGCCTCCATTCTCTCTGATAGAAAAAGTAGACCTTCCTTAACTGTCTCAAGTAAGGAGAATTTCTTCCATTTCCCTGAGAACAAATCCCAAGCCATTCATCATTAAACCAACCATCGGGTGAAGAACCTTGCCAGGCTCCTCTTCTTTTATCGTGAATTCTTTCTGAACCGCACTGCCACCAAGGATCGAGCCAAGTATGAATAATCCCTCCAATAGCATTACCTACACCTCTTGCCCCAAAACTATTCCTCTCAATACTCCTCCAACAGCCTCTATGGTATATCAATTGAAGAAACTCATCTTCGCACTTCTTCTTTTGGTTATAAGCATCCACTCCATATTCAGTAATTAAAACTGGCCGGTCAAAATCGAATTTAACTGTTCTATATAAACTATCAAAGCCAAAAGGACCCAAATAAGCATTAAAGCCTACAAAATCTAATTCAGGAGCATACTGAGCATAGTACTTTAAAAAAGAAGTAGTAGCATTACAAATCCCTACAGGATGCTCAGGGTCTAAAGAATGGATAAGCCTTGCCACTTCATTGACAAACTTAGCAAATTCCCCAGGATAAAACCGAGCATTAGTATTATTAAATGTTGAATTCTCATAATTTCCAGAAACATCATTTTCATTACCCAGAAGCCAAACCAAAATGTAAGGCTCATCCTTAAACTCTAAAACCATCTTTCTTACATCATTAATCATATTTTCGAGATGCTGAGGGTTAGTATAATCTGTTCCTTTTCTCCAGCTTGCTCCTGAACCCCGGCAGTAAGCTCCTAAAAAATTCCCCATAATAACCCTTATACCAAACCTATTATATAAATCTCTAAGAAGTTCTTTATTTATATTAACAGGGTGATATATTCTTATAGTATTTATGCCCATCTCTTTCAAAAGTTGAAAATCACCTATTACTTTTTCATTCCTATCTCTTCTGTTATTCTTATTCTCATCAACCCAAGACTCATAAGCAGTATCATTTATCCCGTTATTATTGAAATCATAACTCATCCATTTATTAGAAAAATCTAATCTATCTCCCACTTTAACGGGCTCATAAGTTATTCCCTTTATTAGGTAAGGAGAACCCTCTAAGAGAAGTTGCCAATGACCATTAGAATACTTTATTAGCTGAACTTTACCTTCTCCTCTCTTCTCAACACTACTTAAGTCCTCCTCTGCACTACAAAAAGAAGTAAATCCCAAATAGTAAGTAATAAAGATTATTAACCTTAAACTTTTAAGTTTTGAAGTTTGAGCATTCAATATCTTCGTATATACCTACCCCCCTTGAATCTATCCCTACAATCAAAGGAAAATCCCTAACCTCTAACTGATATATAGCCTCAGCTCCTAACTCTTTAAAAGCTATTAATTTCTTAGAGAGAACTTTTTGAGCCAATAATGCCCCACAACCCGAAGGAGCAAGAAAATATACTGCTTTGTACTTCTTAATTAGCTCCTTTACTTTAGGAGTCCTCCCGCCTTTACCAATCATACCTTTTAGACCTTCCTGGAGTAGAGGCTCAACAAATCCATCCATTCGTAAAGAAGTAGTTGGACCGCAAGAACCTGAAATTTCTCCCTTAGGAGAAGGTGTAGGGCCGCAGTAATAGACTATACTATCTTTCAAGCTAAAAGGTAAAGCTTTCTTCCTCTTAATTAACTCTACGAGTTTTTTATGGGCCTGGTCTCTGGCAGTATAAACTATTCCTGAAAGATAAACCAGCTCTCCCTTTCTTAACTTAGCTATCTTCTCTAAACTTAAAGGAGTTTCAACTTTTAACATTATTTATTTTTACTCTAGCGCTTCTTAAAGCCCAGCAGCTGATATTTACTCCTACTGGCAACCCCGCAATATGAGTAGGGTGAGTCTTAACCTTAACCGCCAAAGCTGTAGTTTTACCTCCTAACCCCATAGGACCTATATTTAAAGAGTTTATTCGCCTAAGAAGCCTCTTCTCTAAAGAAGCCAAGAACTTATCTCTATTAGGCTTATCTATCCTTTCTACTAAAGCCTTTTTAGCTAAATATAAAGCATAGCTGGAATCTCCACCTATTCCTACACCTACAATAAAAGGAGGACAGGCTTGAGGTCCTGCTTCTCTTATAGCAGTAATTATAAAATCTTCTATCTCCTTAAAAGAAATTGTAGGATTAAACATTTTAAGTTTAGTCTTGTTCTCACTGCCAAACCCTTTGGGAAAAACAACTACCTCTAAACCTCTAATTTTAGGGTTAAAATCTAAATATACAGTAACTCCTTTATAACCTGGCTTTCCTCTAAAGAAGGGAGAAACTATTGAAGCCCGGAGGTAATTTCTTTTATAAGAGAGTTCTATTGATTTTTTTATATTCTCTACTAAAGCCGAATCTACCTTAACCTTTTTTCCTCCAGTAATAAACCCTAAAGGGAAACCAGTATCCTGGCAAATAGCTAAATTCTTCTTCTTGGCTATCTTGACATTTTCAATAATCCAGCTTAAGGCAAGTTTTGCTTTCTTATTCTTCTCTAACTTATAAGCTTTCTCAATAAGGACAAAGACATCTCTCCTTAAACTAAAATTCGCTCTTCTTACAGCCTTATCAATCTCAGCAAGAATTTCCTTTTCCATAACTTTTTATTTTAAAGCTAAATGTTTATGAACTTGGGGGATAATCTCTACCCTTTCTATATAATCGGAAGCTATTTTTTTAAACTCCTCCAACTTAGAATGAAGAGCTAATTCGTAAGAGAAAACTGGCTGAAGAACAAAAGGTAAATAAGAAGCTGTAGCCTTTATTATCTCCACAGCTCTAATTAAGTCCTCTTTGACTGTCGAAGGGGTAATTACTGCCTTAACAAAAACTTCTTTCTCTTTAGCTATTTTAAGAAATTCTCTATGCTCTTCCCAAAAGGGACCTCTCTGGGTAGAAGAAGGAAGTTTAAAGTCCATAGCAATAATATCTAAGTAATCTAAGACCTCTTCTAAGTTCTTATAAAGAATACCATTAGTTTCTAAATAGATAACCTGCTCTCTCTCTTTTAAAACTCTGCAGAGGCTTTTTAAAAAATCTTTCTGAATCAGGGGTTCTCCGCCAGTTAAAGAAATAGAATGGTAAAAATTTCTGAAGCTAAAAATTTCTTTGACTACCTCTTCTAAGCCTTTAACCTTATAGGGTAAATTCCTGGTATCGCAGAAAGAACAATCTACATTACAACCCCAGAACCTTAGGAAAATCTGAGGAATAAATCGGTATATCCCTTCTCCTTGAATACTAAAAAACACCTCACTAATTTTAGCTTCCATCTTTTAAAAGAAAATTATCTTAAAATCTCCTACTTTTAACTTTTCTTTTTGCTAAAAGAGGGTCCCCAATACCTACTTTTTTAAAGCCTTCCATTCTAAATCGGCAGCTGTCACACTTAAGACAAGGGAATTTTTTCCCTTTATAACAGGACCAGGTCTGAGAAAAGTCAACTCCCAATGATAAACCCAGCCTTATAATTTCTGCCTTATTCTTATCTAAAAGAGGAGCAACTATCTCAATACCTTTCTCTTTAATCCCTAAGTTGGCAGAAACTTGAAAAGAATTTAAAAATTCCCCCCGACAATCAGGATAACCCGAATAATCCTGGGTGTGAGCACCTATAAATATCTTCTTAGCTTTTATTACTTCAGCTAAAGAAAAAGCAAAGCTTAAAAATATTAAATTTCTCCCGGGAACATAAGTAGAGGGTATACCTCTTTTAATTTTTCTCTGGGGAAGCTTCATCCGGGGGTCAGTTAAAGCTGAACCTCCCCACCCCAGATTTATTCTTAAAAGCCGGTAAGGAACATTTAACTTTTTAGCATTTTTTAAGGCATAGAATATTTCTTTTTTATGACGTTGGTTATAATCAAATATTAAAGCGAAACACTCAATCTTATACTTCTTGGCTAAATAAAGAGTGACCGTAGAATCTATTCCTCCGGAAAGCAAAATTACCCCTTTTTCTCTCATCCCTCTTCAAAGAAACTGGCGCAACTATCTTCAGTTTCTGAGACTATAACTTCTTTAAGTTTACAACCTCTCTTAGCTATTTGTGATTTAAGTTCTTTATAGATAAAATAAGCTATGTTTTCTGAAGAAGGGTTGTGTTTTTTAAAAAAACTCAAAGTATTTAAGTTTTTGTGGTCTAACTTAACCAGCACTTTCTTAAGTAAAGCTTTGAGCTCTTTAAAATCTATAACTAATCCTTCTCTACTGAGGGTATCTTTTTGAACTACTATCTCTACTTTCCAATTATGGCCGTGCAGAGACTCACATTTACCCTTATAACCTCTCAAAGAATGGGCTGAAGAAAAAAAGGATGTAACTTTTAACTTATACATTTTCTACTATTTTAGGAGTAATCTTCTCTTTAAGAATAAGTTTAGTTAATTTAGAAAAATTGGGCGAGTAATCAGTAAGAAAAAAAGAAAGCTTCCCCTTAACATTCTTCTTTCTAAGAAGATTAGCTCTCCTTAACATCCTTTTAGCTTCTTTAGCTACCTCTTCTGCTGAATCTAAAAGGCCTATTCCTTTTAATCTTTTCCTAATTACTCCCTTCAAAAGAGGATAATGCGTACAACCTAATATCAACAGGTCTACCTTACCTCTAAATTTCTTAAGATAAATTTTAGCAACTTCCTCAGTAACTTTAGAGTTTATCCAGCCTTCTTCTACTAAAGGCACAAACAAAGGGCAAGCCTGAGTAATTATCTTAACTCCTTTAGTCTTTTTAAGAATAAGCTTCTGATAAGTAGAACTTTTAATAGTTGCCGGGGTTCCTATAATCCCAATTTTTTTAACCCTTTTCTCTAAAACTGCCTTTACCCCAGCCTCTACCACTCCTAAAAGAGGCAGGGAAAAAAAATTCTTTATCTTGGGCAAAGCTACTGAAGAAGTAGAATTACAAGCTACAATTATAAACTTTACTTTCATTCTCAAAAGAAAAAGGATATTAGCTATTGAAAGTTTTATTATAGTCTGAGAAGACTTGGTTCCGTAAGGAAGGTGAGCTGTATCTCCCAAATAGACTATGTCTTCACTAGGCAAAAATCTTCTTACTTCTTTCAAAACAGTTAATCCCCCAATGCCGGAATCAAAAATACCTATAGGAGAATTTTCTTTGTTCATCTTTCTGCTATAATTCTCTGGGTATAATTTTTCAACTTTAATATCCCTTGGAGAATAGCTGAAGCTAACTGCCTCTGGTAAAGAGAAGTCCGTAAAAGTTTTTCTTCGTATCTATTAGTAAGATAACCTACTTCTATTAGGAGTGCGGGGCAAATATTATATTTGAGAACATAGAAAGGAGCTCCTAAAACTTTATTAGTAAATAATCCCAACTTCTCTGCAGAATCTAAAATTGCTGAAGCTAAATACCGAGTTCTTCTCCTATTTTCTTGGTAAGCCATCTTACCTAAGATATTCTTAAGACTGATAGGAAGAGTATTATTGTTCTTATAAAGTTCTTCAGCAGTAGCTAAGATTTTACTTTGAGTATCTAAAAATTTTAAAGAACCATAGTAAACCTCAAAACCTCTAAGTCTTGAAGAGTAAGGGTTAGCATTAGCGTGAATACTTATAAATAAATCAGCCTTTCTTTTTTTAGCAAAACTCACCCTTTCTTTCAAAGAAACAAAATAATCTCCATTTCTGGTTAGATAAACCCGGAAACCTTCTTTCCTTAAAAGACTATATAAATACTTAGCTATTTTTAAGTTAACATCTTTCTCCTTTAACCCCCAAGGTGAGATCGCTCCTGGGTCTCTTCCTCCGTGTCCAGGGTCAATAACAATCCTTTTAATTTCTCGAGGAATAAAAGAACTTAAATCTTTTATCCTTCTCCTTCTAAATTTTATTAAGATGTCCTCAAGAGAGCCAGGAATAAAAACTTTACCTTTCTCATAGCTTACTTTCTGATGAAGATTCTCAACAAAACCATTTATAGAAACATAACTTAAACCTGGCTTTAACTCTATCTTAAGAGAATCGTCATAGAGAACAATATTCTCATAAAAAGGCTGATAAGTATATTTTAAATTATTCCTCTTGCAAAAATCTTTAAGCTCTACCCGAGAAATTTCCTCTATCCGGGTAGGCCTTAAACCTACACTAGCACAACCCCCTAACAATAAGGAAAGACTTATTAACAATAGCTTAGCCTTCATCTTTAAAAAAGTATTTTTATTTTAACCTCAAAAATCCCAAAAATCAATAATTTTAAGCCTAGAGTTCTGTCAACAAAAGTGTGTAAATTTATAAAGGCTATACCTCCCTAAACCTTTTTGGAACAAAATAAGTCAGACTTAAATTGTTCGGTTATCAAGAATTTATACAGAATATTTTACAGTGCCTAAGCCTAAACTTCTCTCCGGAGCAATTTCCTTTATCACTAATTTAGGAAAAGAAATTAGAAGAGAAATACTTAAGAAATAGAACCACTAAATCCCTAAAAAGCCTAAATAAAGATTAAAAATACTCTTCTAAAAAATTCCTAATCTTAGAAAGTAGACCTTTATTTTGAGTGTATTTATTCTTTATATTGAAATCAGAAAGAGGGTATCTTAAGGCTCCTAAAGAAGCACAAAATCTATCAGGATCCTTATCTACAAGGGGAAGATAAAAACAAGGGGAATTTACCGGAAGAGATAATATCCTTTTAGCTAACTCTGAAAAACCTTTAATTTTAGAAGCTCCTCCCATAATAATCAAAGATTCTATCTTCCTTAAAATGTCTTTTTTTTCTAAAATATCTCTTAACTCTTCTAATACCTTCTGATAGCAAGAAAGGAGTATAGAATTTAGAGTACCCCTCTTAATCTCTCTGTATTTACTAACCTTTTTTACGGTAATAAGTCGGGAATCTTCTAAGTCAGCTTGAGCTAAAGACCCATAAGAAAGTTTAATTTCCTCAGAAAGCTCAGAAGGTATTCCTAACTCTTGAGAAAGTTTGTCGTCTACGAATTTACCTCCTTTATAAATAGAAAAACTATCTTCTAAGATAAAATTCCTAAAGTAAGAAAATTCTAATTTATTCCTACCTATATTTAGAAGAGAAAAATTCTTAGGAAGCGTATCTTCTTTCAAAGAAGAAGCTTCAGCTAAACTACTCATTACCAATCCTTCATAAGGTCTTTCTAAATACTGAAAAACCTTCTCTAAATTTAGAAGCTCCGTTCTTTTGGCTACATAAAATAAGACATCTACCTCCAACCTCCTCCCATAAATCCCTAAAGGAGGGTTTCTAAAGACTTTGCCGTCTAATCTAAATTCTAAAGGGTAAGCTTCTAAACAAAAATCTTCCCAATCTAAATTTAAAAGTTCAGCTTCCTTCAAAGAAGAAGTTAGACAAGATATAGTTAAGGGTAAAGAATGTTTGGGGTGAATCAATTTTTTGTGATTGGCCTTTACCTTCCTTACTTTAGGCTGAGGAAAACAAAAGTATATCTTAGATACCTTAGAAGAAGTGGCTTTTTCTATTTCTAAAATCTCTTTCTTAATTTTCTCCAAAATATCAAAGTCTAATTCCCCAAAATTACCTTCTTTTCTTTCAATAAGTCTTAATTTAACATCTCTTTCTAAATTTCCTAAAGAACTGCTGAAGGCTAAACTAGCATAGGAAGAATCTATTTTTAAACCTAAGAATATCTTTCTCATCTTCTATATCCTATTACCGGGTCTTTAAACCGTAAATCTATATAAGCTATTCTTTCCAGTTCTTCATAAAACCGTGGAAGAATCATTTCTTTCAGAATCTTTAACTTTCTCTTATAAGGAGGAGGGCCTATTCTTATATCTATCTTATTTAAATTAAAATGAATATCATTAAGAGTATAACTAAATATGGAAGGAATTTCAAAATCCTTAAAGAAGTTTTTTGTCTTAAGTTCTTTTATTAAAGAAACTATCTCTTTAGCGTAAGGGAAAAATATCTCTTTTCCTAAATAAATTTCTAGATTCCTATTCAAAGAAGAATTAACTAAAGGTATATGGGCAAATTCTTCTTCTTGAGGACCTGAAATCACTATTAACTCTTCATCTACTATCCAAAATCTGTCCTTTACTTTTATCTGGAATAAAGGCAGGCGTTTAATAAACTCTATAGAAAGAGTATCAGGGAATACTCTTTTAACTACTACTTCTTTGTATTGAGGATAACTTTGAGTAAGCTGAGAAGAAACAGCTTTAATATCCACAGAAAATATATTCTTACCGAGAAAAGATAAAGATATATCTTCACTTAGGTTGGTTTTAATTCTCTTTATTCTAAAAAGAGGGCTTTCTAAAAAGAAATTTTTCAACTTAATAAATAAAAAAACTAATATTAAAATTAGTAAAATTAATAATATAGAGAGAAAAATTACTTTAATCTTTTTTAATTTCCCTTTTTTCATAAAAAATCTTTTAAAGAATAAAATTAAAAGTCTCTAAAGCATCTTTGAGAATCTCTTCACAGAGTTGACTAAAGTCTAAGCCAGCTTCTCTTGCTGCTAAAGGCAGTAAGCTATGAGAAGTAAGTCCGGGTATAGAATTTAGTTCTAAAATGTAAGGCTTAAAATCTTCAGCTAACCTCAAATCTACCCTTCCTAACCCCCTGCAGCCTAAAACCTTAAAAACGTTATAAGCTAATTCCTGAATCTTCTTATAAATTTCAGGAGGAAGTTCTGCCGGAACTATAAATTCAGCTTGATTATCTTCATATTTAGAGGAGAAGTCAAAAAAGTCTTTTTTAAATCGCACCTCTACAATTGGCAATGCCTCATCTCTAATTATACCCACAGTCAATTCTCTCCCCCTAATATAGCGCTCAACTATTGTTTGGGAAGAATACTTTTTAGCTATTTTTATTGCTTCTTTAAGCTGAGAGTTGTTTTTTACTATGGTTACTCCCATACTTGAACCCGCATAATGAGGTTTAACTACTAAAGGAAAATCCGAAGGAGAAAACTTAAAGCCCCCCTCCTCTTCTACCCAATACTGAGGTACAGCAATATTGTTCTCCTCTAAGACTCTTCTGGTCTGAATCTTATCCATACTCAGAAAAGAAGCCTCAGAACCCGAACCAGTAAAAGGAATATTATTTACCTCCAGAATCCTCTGAAATTGGCCATCTTCCCCAAATTCTCCATGAAGAGTTATAAAAACTATATCTATAAAATTGTCTCTTATTATCTTTAATATGACTTTTTCATCTCGGGTCTTTAAATCTATATCCACTACTTTATAACCCTTACTCCTTAAAGCCTTAATTACATTTTCTCCCGAGAGAAGAGAAATCTCTCTCTCTGCAGACACCCCGCCTCTAAAAACTCCTATCACTAAATCTTTTATATTTTTAGCCCGATAAATACGGACCGGACCATCTGAATTTTTCTTTAACATTGCCATCTTTCTACTTCCTCCTCTAAAACGATTCTCCACCTATTATAAACTTTTTTCTTGATATATTCTATCAAAAATACTACGTCTTTAGAATCAGCCCCTCCTTCATTAATAATAAAGTTGGCGTGTTTTAAAGAAACGAAAGCCTTCCCCTTTCTTAATCCTTTGAGGTTAAGCTCCTCAATCAATTTACCTGCCAAAATTTGAGGAGAAGGATTTTTGAAAATACAACCTGCAGAGAATTTACCTACCTCCTGATTCCTTTTCCGATAAGCTATAACTTCCTTTATTTTCTCCCGTATCTTCTTTGAAGGCGAAGGATAAAATTCAATCTCTGCTCCTAAAACTATTAACCTTTCTGTTTTTAAAGAAGAAGACCTGTAAGTGTAGTAAATATTTTCCCTATCTATAAAGAAAATTTCTTGGGTTTGGGGCTGTAAAACTTTAACTCGGCTTACCCGGTCAAATATGGAGTTCTCTTTAAAGGAAGCATTATTAACTATTACCCCCCCTAAACTAGCCGGCAATAAAGCCAAAAACTCTAAACCTCCTAAGTTATTGGCCAAAGAAAAATTCAAAATACTTCTGGTAGAAACCCCTGCTCCCAAGTAGAAAAGATTATCCCCTAAAGGCAAAATTTCCTTAAAATCAAGTTTTATTACTACTCCTTCTATAGCTTCTGAAGAAATAAGAAGGTTAGAGCCTCCTCCTAATATATAGTAGTTTATACTTTGCTCTCCAAGGATTTTTAAAGCTATTTTTAAACAATCCTCAGAAAAGGGAAGAAAAAAATATTTAGCTTTCCCTCCTATTTTAAAAGTGGTAAACTCTTTTAAGGAAAAATCTTTTTTTAGCCTTCCTAAATTCTTGAAGGCTTCTTCTAAACCTTTCATTCTTAAGCCCTAAATTTTTCTATTATCTCCTCTAAAACTTTATTAATATCTCCTGCTCCTAAAGAAAGGAGGCAATCTCCTTTTTTAAGGAGAAAGCAGACAGCTTCCCTCAAAGCCTCTTTGGGAATATAGATAAGTTCTCCTCTAAAATTTCTCTTTATTTTTTTTATAAACCAGTCAATATCTATGCCGGCTAAAGGAGCTTCTCCTGCAGAATAAATATCTGTTATAATCAACAAATCTACATTTTTAAAACAGAAAGAAAATTGTCGGGCTAAGAGCTTTATCCGAGAAAAACGATGAGGCTGAAACATAACCACTAACCTTTCTCTTCTAAATAGAGATACAGTCTTAATTACACTCTCAATTTCTTTAGGGTGATGAGCATAGTCGTCTATAAAAATAACTCCTTTAAAAGAACCTTTAATTTCTAACCTTCTTTTGGTGCCAGGAAACTTCTTAAAAAATGGCTTAAACTTTTCCG
>Ga0164310_10000082_pt1 | contig 45257 bp, 68 predicted proteins | sample GuaBasSedimGuay1_FD_121795 | JGI IMG/M metagenome (GOLD analysis project Ga0164310, IMG submission 121795) | Subseafloor sediment microbial communities from Guaymas Basin, Gulf of California, Mexico - Guay1, Core 4569-9, 0-3 cm | ecosystem: Environmental > Aquatic > Marine > Hydrothermal vents... | reverse complement strand
TTAAAGGAGAATTAATAAACGAATTTAATAAGATTTTTGGGGTGGAAGAATGAAAAATAAAAAACCAGATTATAAAAAAGCATTAGGGGTTTTATTGGATTATTGGGACAGTCTCCCAGATGAGGAAAAAATCGAAATAGACAAAAGATTAAAGGAGTGCGGTTTATAATGAATAATTACAATCAAAAGGAGAATAAGGCAAAATGAACAGAGAAATAAAATTTAGGAATTGGAATGGAAAAAAGATGGTTATTTGGAAAGAGATACCAAACCCTACTTTTACTAATTTTAAGCAACTTCCAGATAGGGATTGCGTTATTATGCAATTCACAGGATTAAAAGATAAAAACGGAAAAGAGATTTTTGAGGGAGATATTGTTACAACGGATTTTATCTTGTGTACTTATAGGGATGGGAAAACTATTGTAGAATTTAAAGACGGAAGATTTGGGTTTAAGTATAAGGGCGATTTTATAGAAACTGGATATGCAAATAAAAGCGAAGTAATCGGAAATATTTATGAAAACCCAGAACTAATAATCAATCAAAAGGAGGTAAAACAAAAATGAGTGAAGAAACAAACGAAACGCAAACAGAAACACCGCAAGAAAATAATGTGATGGATAGAAAAAAAGCCGAAGTTGGTTATTTTGACGGAGAACTTAAAACAATCCCGTTTAATGATGGAGATAGTATAAGAACTCTAATAACTAAGGCAGATTTTAATTTTGGAGACGGACAGAGCATAAACGACGATGAAGGAAACGAAATTAACGACACAGACCAAGCCCAAGACGGTAAAATTTACTATATATGCGGAAACTATAAACAAGGGTAAGAATTAAACCCTTTTTTTCTTTTTTTTCTTTTTAATTAATTCAAAAAACAAAAAAACAAAATGGCAAATGAAATAATAATAAAACAGGGAAGCGAAAACCTTAAAGGAAGTCAGCAAATCTTTTTAAGGGTTAATTCAATCTTAAAAAAATTAGGATTTGAAGAAGTTAATTTAAATTCTAGAATTGCAAGAGATTTTTATGCTTCCGAACTAACTTTATTTATTGCACCACCGAGAGATTATTTAAATTATAGGAATTTATCTATTCCCCAAGATTTAAGGACTAAATATGATGAAATGAAGGGCTATAAATCATTAAGTTCTATTTATCCCATAATTAGCGATGAGGACAAGGAAAAAATAGAAATTGATGGGATGCACATGGGAGACTACTATAAAAACAGAAATTATGTTATTTTATTCTATCCAATTTATTACACAAATTTTGAATTAGGATTAAAAAACGAATTTTTGTTTTACATTTTAGATAAATTTAAGGCAGAAATAGAAAGAATTAAACCAAAATTAGTTGATACCTCCGAACTTATGAGGTTGGATTTAATTAATAAATTCCTACAAGAAGTTAAGACCAGTATAACGGGACTTAATAATAAATTATCGGATTATCGGGCTTCTGCGGAAGTAAAAAAGAGACAGGCATTAGACTATTTATCTAGGGCAAGTCAAACAGGAGAACAAGTAAAAGTTTTAAGGGGAACTTTAAAGGCAATGGGTAATAATATAAACGAAAGAATAGAAGAAATAAAGAAACTCCCCTTTGTCAAAAGAGTAGGAATAAGTAATTTAGGGATTAGGGTTGATTTTGCACATATTGATTTTGAATATGAGGGAAACCGCTTAGAACTAGGGGAATGTTATTGCTATCTTAACCCAAACAACTTAACAATAAAAAATAAAAATTGTGTTAATTATTGTGGGAGTACATATCACCACCCCCATGTTGATAATAATAGTATTTGTTTTGGAACTGGGAAAGATAAAGCATACGAACTTTTGGCAGAAATGAAACTAAAGGAATTAGTTTATTTTATCTATCTCTTTTTGAAGACCTACAATGAAGGAGACACATATTTAAGTTTAGGTTCGTGGGAGAAATGCAAAGATAACGGTGGAACATGGGACGATGATGATGAGGATGAGGAGAGTTCTAGTGGTCATTATGCGGAGGGAGACTAATGAAAGAAGAATATAAAAAAGATGCGGAAGTAGAATATGACCTTAAAATAGAAATAAAAAAAGAGGTTGAAGACCAAATAAGTTGGTTTACTAACAATTATGAAGAGGAAATTTCCGCATATCTCACAGGAGAAATTAAAGAGGGAGTTATAAAGATAGATGGTTTACTATTTCCCCATCAAGACGTTTCAAGTGGAAGTGTAGAAGTAGAATCCAAGAACTTAATTAAACTTAGGAAAGAGTACGGGAACGAATGTTTAAGAATTATAGGGCACTGGCACAGTCACCACAACATGGGGGCGTTTTGGAGCAGTACAGATGACCAATTCATAAAAGAATATTCAAGAACTAAAGAGATTTCTCTTTTTATCGTGTCATCTACTAAAGGGAATAGGATAATGGTTGTTTCAAATAAACCTTTTGAGATTAAATTAGATAATTTGGATTATGATGTAATTTGGAACAATCAAGAACTAGAAAACAATCTTAAAAAGATTATTGAAGATAAAGTCACTAAAAAAACCCCTTCTATCTCCTGGACTTATGGAGGTTATAGGGAAAATACAGAACAATCCACCTTAAATGATGTAGAAGAAAAGGAAACTAATAGGAAAATAGAAGATAAAATAACAAGTTCATTAGAATATAGCGATTTAACGGGAGTTATTACGGCAAGGGGTTTAAGTTATGAGGGTGTAGAGAGATTAAGTGTAGAAATGAAGAGAGAAAAGCCCAGAGTAGTAACCGTACAAAGTGGATATGAGGTTATTTTCACAGCAAAAAGCAAAAAAGATGCTAAAAGACTTATGAAAGAAATAAGATTTTATTTAGAAGAGATTTTTGAAGAAGAAATAAATAACGAAACGGCATTTAATGAGTTCGGGAGTTATTACTAATGGATTTTCAATCACAAAAGAGCATTTATGACCCTGATAAACAGAAAACAAATATTATCGTTATCGGAGCAGGAAGTACGGGGAGTTTTTTAACCCTTACTCTTGCGAAAATGGGATTAAATAAAATAAAAATTATTGATTATGATAAAGTAGAAGGGAAAAACATACCAAATCAATTTTTTAGAACTCAAGATATAGGAAAATACAAGACCGAAGCCCTAAAAGAGATAGTAAAAGACTTTACAGGTACAGAAATAAAGACAGAAAACGCAAAAATAGACGAAAAGTATAATTTTGACATGGATTTAAACACAATCTTTATTCTTTGCCTGGATAACATGGAAGGAAGGCAAATAATTTACAATCTCCTTAAAGATTTTCCAGTAAAATTGATAGATACTAGATTTGGAAGTGAGGGTTTTTCAATCCACAATATAGACCTATCAAAAGAAGAAGAAAAGGCAGATTATGAGAAGTCTTTGGGTTTATCTATCATGGATACACCATGCGGACAGAAGGGCGTTATCTATACAATACTTTCTTTAGCGAGTGAAGTTTGTAATGTTGTAAAACAGATAGATAGTGAAGAAGATTATGCAAAATTACTAAAAAGGGAGATGAAACAATACCGTTTCATAGCGAAAAAATGAGTTCTCAAGAATGGAAAGACGAACAAAGGGCGTTTGAAGATGGCGAAGCCATAGAATGTCCGCATTGTGGGGGGATTATTTATAAATCTGAGTTTGAGAGGTTGGAAGAATGACAATAACAACAAAAAGTTATGTGTGTTGGAGAAGGGGTTGTAGAGAAAATAATCTGAAAAAAATAGGTTCTGGTAGGATTATGGAAGATAAATTAATTAAGAGAAAAGAAGACATAGACCATATTGATTATTGTTGCCCTGACTGTGAGAGCGTTATTATTTGTGTTCACTTGATTGAAGAGGGGGCAAAATGACAATAACAACAAAAGAACAATTAATTAAAAAAATTCACAAAATCGGAGAACAGAAAATAGAACAAGGATTTTTAATTAAGCAATTAGCTTTAAGCATAAAACATTACAAGGAGCAGAGAACTCTAATAGAATGGAGAATCTATGTTAATAAGGTTTTAGAGTTAGAGGGCATAGTGGAAAAAGATTAATGGAATTTATAAAGGAAAAACAAGAAAAGTATATTTGTGTTATGTGCGGAGGGAAAGGCGAATTAGTTAGCGAACTAACAGACGAAATACTTTGTAAAAAATGTGCCTTAACAGATGAGGAGGCATGGAGAAAAGAAAAATGAAAGGAGGAAAAGACTAAAATGGCATACACAAAAGAAGATTTAAAAATTGATGAAGAATGGTTAAGAGATAACGGTATTGCGACGGAGGAAGTAACAACTTTCTTAATTGATACAATTACAAACGGTTTTCAAATGACTAGAAGAGAATATGCAAATTTTATTAATTTGGTAAAATGACAAAAGCAGAAGAAAAGTTAATAAAAGAACTTCAGATACTAATAACTTCACAAGATTCAAAAGTAAGCGAAGATTTTTTGAGTTATTTAACTGAACTAACAGGAGATTTAAAATGAAATGAACATAGAAATAAGATACATAAGAAAAAGACTTAAAGAACTGAAAATTCTAGTGAGAAAACTGGAAAGAATAGAGCAATTTGAATATGCGGAAGTTTTAAGCGATTATATCTCTGAGATTGAGGATAGTTTAAAAGCATTAGAAAGGAGGTTAAAATGACAATAGAAAAAAGACTTAAAAAAGTAGAAAAAGATGTTACTTATTTACTTAAAACGGTAAATAAGATAGACGGAGGAAATGTTAAATGCAAATGCGGTTATAAATGGAGATGTACCTCTAAACTTTCCCTTGTTAGTTGCCCAGATTGTGGAGCTAAAGTAAGACGAAACTAAGGAATCATTGTGGGCTTTTCACACCTTAACTTTCTGCCTAGTTTGGCAATTTCGATGTTAGTTAAGGGTATTCCTTTTTTCGGTCTTAAATCATCTACAAAAATACATAATGTTTTTAATTCTCTTTTTATTAATGTTACTCTTTTTGCCATTTTATTTTAAAGGCATACCCCTATTTAAACTGTTTCTAAATATTTTGTTTAGTGAGGTGTATTATCTATTAAAATTGCCTTACTTCCCTTTTAGGTAAATTTATAAACCCCTAAATACTTATATGCTCATGGTTAATCTATGCGGTTGTGGTTGTGGTGGGAAATTAATACGGAAGCAATACAACCCTATGCCCACCTATCTTCCTGGACACCAAAATTTTGGGAAAGTACATTCTGATGAACATAAAAGAAAGGTTAGTCTTACCTTGAGGGGCAGGGTACTTTCTGAGGAACATAAGAAGAAGATTGGTCTTAGTAACAAGGGTAAACCTTCCTCTATGAAAGGGGAAAAACATACTGAAAGAACTAAAAAAAAGATGAGTGTGTCAATGTTGAAAAGAAAAGAAAAATATGGGTATATCCATACTCCTGAAACCAGGATAAAAATAGGTCTATCACGAAAAGGAAAAAAACTATCCGAAGAGACAAAGAAGAAAATAAGTAATGGCTTGTTGGGAAGAAAAACGAGTGAGGAAACAAGAATGAAGTTGAGGGAATTTAACCTTGGTAAAAAAATGAGTGGGGCAACAAAGAAGAAGATAAGTGATTCATTGAAAAAAGGGTATGGCACAGGGAGTATCAAGGTCTCTGGATGTGCTAAGATGGCTATGGGGGGTGAATTTAAAGGAGATAAAAACCCACTCTATGGAAGAAGAGGGGAGAAAAATCATTTTTATGGGAAGAAAAGAGAAAAGTCATCAATAGATAAATTTAAAGAGTTTAGAAAAAACCAGATTATCCCCGTGAAAGATTCCTCAATAGAAATAAAAATCCAAAAACATCTCAAGGAGCTAGGCATTGCATTTTGCACACATAGATACATGAAGGAAATTGAACACGCATATCAATGTGACATTCTTATTCCATCTAAAAATCTGGTAATTGAATGTGATGGCGACCACTGGCATAAATATCCGACTGGAAATGAAATTGACCACATAAGGACAAGAGAATTAATTGATAAGGGATTTAAGGTTTTAAGACTATGGGAGAGGGATATAAGGAGATTGGGATTAATAGAGTTTAATGAAAAAATTAATTCAATTAGTAGTTAATTCTCGTCTTTTGTTTTTTCAATTATTACTTGGTTAAAACCCCTTCCTGAACGCCCCTCTGTTTTACAGACACATTCTTTTCCCAATATCGCCCTTTCTGATTTGATTGGTAAATCATCACATTTGCAATTTAGTGTTTCTTTTTTGTTTAACATCTGTCGTGTTTCCTCATGTATTCTTTTGCCTCCTTAGTTGCTAACCCTACCTTAGAATCAAAAGGGATTATTATGGTTTCTTGTTTGCCTGTTATTTTAACAAGATGTTTGCCGAGATTTCTTTCGCTTCTACTTTCCTTATCCCACCTGCGACTATGTGACCTATCCCAACATTTTAATCTTTTTTTTGCCATTTTAACCTAAGACCCTCCTTCGCCTACTATAGATAGCACTAGCACTTTTGCCTGTTCTTTTCTTTGGATTCATTTTACAGTATCTTAATTTACCCCTTTCTCTAACTGGTTTTGATAATTTACCGTATTTACATTTTCTTGTTTTTTTCTTTGCCATTATTTTTTACCCCCCTTCTTTTTTAATTTCTTTTTCATGCACGTCCCAAAAGTCTTTCTGCCCTTAGTAGTTTTGTGGCAGAATTGAACAGCTTTTGTAAACTTATCTCTCTGTCTCTTTACCTTAGAACTATTTTTAGTTTTTCTTTTTACCATTGTTTTTCCATCTGTGTTTGAAATCTCACTAGTAGTATCGCTACAACAGGAATGTTCAAGATTGAAAAGTGAAAATTTTAAAGGCATATTGCCCCCTATTTCCCAGTTCCAGCTCTGATTTTCCTATACCGCTTCTCATGGAACTCTTTAGAACCCTTGTTTTTACCAGAGGTCTTAGATTTCCTACGGTCTGCTTTTCTTCCAGCAGGGGATTTCTTCTTCAATTTACAGCGTCTTATCCTTCCGTTTTCCCTTACAGGTGACTTCAGTTTTCGACAGACTGTCTTTCTTTTTTTTGCCATGTTAATACATCACTTCGGAGTATATAAAGACTTTCTAAACAAATAATTTAGTAAATCGGTAAGTATTTAAAGACCAATATATATGAGTCTATATGAATAGTAAAGCCCAAGTTAAAAGAGAAAACAGAGACAGCAACGGTAAACTGGTTGAGATTTATTATAGAATTAAAGTTACTAAAAGCGGTTCTGGTGGACACATCATAATTCCTAAAGAACTTCTTGATAGATATGTTGAGGTTTCATGGAAGAAATAACTATCCCTATTGACGATAAAAAAACTTTGAAAGAGGTTATAGAACACATGAAAAATAAAGGGAGATGTTACTTAAAAACTGTCAATGGAAAGATTGTAATTAAGGGAGAAAAATGAGTGAATTTAGAGGAAATATAAACTATGGTGTTCCAGAAGAATTACCTGCAATTCCGTCACATCCAGAACCATTACCCCAGCTTGAAGGTTATCCTTATGACACTCAAAAGAAGGAGGTTAATTCAAGTTGGCATGGATTTTTAGTAGTCTTCTTTATACTTATTATAGTCTCATTAACAGTATTAGCAGGGTTGTTTGTTTATTATGTTAGCGAGGGTAAATTTGAAACAGACATAAGGCAAGACATAACTCCAATCGTCAATATGAATACGACTGTTGAAAATGATAATGATTACTCATTCAATCCAAAAACAGACAACAACTTTAATAATGAATTTGTTAGTAATACAAACATTACGATTGTAATTGAGGAAGTTATTGTTCATACAAACAGTTCGTAACATTTAAATAATCTGACTACCTTATAATTTTTCGCCAAAATGGAATATAAATTAAAAATCCGAGGAGAAGATATGTTAATAAGCATAAAGAAAAAGACAATTCGTAGACCTGGCACTAGCGAGGTTAGAAAATTAACATTAGAGCAGATTGATTGGTTTAAAGAGAGCATACAAACTCTTTATGGAATGACAGTTAAGTAGAATAAGGGATAGCATTGTTTCTAACTTCTCCGTAAAATATCCTATAAAAACCAGTATAAATGTATGTGGAAATAAATTTGAATGTTCCTTTGTTTATTCTTCTTACACTTGTGTAAATTTCTTTTGGGAGAATTGTAAATCCGTATCTAAATGAACGCCTAGCATAATCGTGGTCTTCGGCAAATGTGACAGTCTCATCAAATCCCTTTATTTCATTAAAAACGTCTTTTCGTGTGAATAAAGAACATCCAGAACAATGCGGAAATACTTTTGATGTTGCTTTTGCCCATAAATGATACAAATAAAAGTAAAAAGCGTGTGTTTTACTGTCGCTATCTGGTTTTATTGGAACTGTGGCAGTTCCCTTGTTTGATTCCTTGAAAGCATTGAAGTTTACCTCTAAAAAGTCATGTGGAATCCACCCATCTGCGTCTAAAAACAATAGATAATCTGCCTTAGCAACTTTCGCACCATTATTTCTTCCAATACTCCATTTCCCCCCATTTACCACCCTACAGCCTTGATTTAAAGCAATCTGACGGGTTTTATCGGTTGAGTGGGCATCTGACACGATAATCTCAAAATCTGTGAATGTCTGACGTTTGAGAGCCTTTAACAGACGTGGGAGTGCTAGTTCTTCATTGAGGGTAATTATGATAACTGAAAGCTTAGATTTCATTTTTCCTCCCATTTACCACCCTTGACCCTATTGTCTCTCGCAAGTAACCATTGATGATTCTCTGGGGCAAATGCTTGTTTGATTTGTTCTTGGTCTGTAAAATCAAACGAACAAAGCGGTCTAATATGGTCTATGTGATACTTAGAAATATCTTCTGGAAATGGCTTTAAGTGTTCTATTATTTCCTTATAGTTAATGCCATATTTTTTTGATACCATTATTTTACCTGTGCTAAGAAATCTTCTGAATGCAAGTCCCACTAAAGCCCTTAACCTCATCTGAGCGTTATAGCCTTTATCTTCTTTTCTTCTTTTCTTGTAATATGCCCTAAGCCTCTCCTTGACATCTGACCTTTGATTATATTCTTTGTTTGATTCTACTATTCTAGATTTATGTTTTTCCCTATTTCTTTTTCTTAATAATTTTACCAATTTTGGATTTTCAGACTTATATTTTTTTGACTTCTCTTTTATCTTTACCTCATTTTCTAGATAATAAATTTTCTTTTGCTCCTTCCTTCTCTCCTTTACAATTGGTCTCTGCTCATGCTGTTTAGAATATTCATTTATCCTTTTTTTATGTTTTTGATAGTATTTCTTACCATCCCTCCTTTTATCCCTCGCCCTCTTAATCAACCAACAACCTTTATGGAACTTTTGACCACAACTATTGACATTTATAATTTCACGTTCACATTCCCCGCATATTTTTTTCCTCTTTAATTTAATCATTTTTAGGTTTCTCCTCCACAAAGTATTTTTTTATACGCATATTAAAGTAAACATAGGTTGCAAACCCTATAAAAATAGTACCCACTAAATCAATTGAATAGTGACCTCTTGAGATTAATAACGCAAGTCCACAGAGGAATGTTAATAAAATCGCAAATTTGCTTTTTGTTATTAAATAAGCCATATATGGATATGCTAAATGCCCACTTGGGAACAATCCAAAGCTCATCATACTCTCTTTTCCAATTGGGAAAACTCCTGTATATTGATATGGTAAACTAAGGGGTGTTAAAATTATTAGAAATGCACGAATTATTTGGAATGAAAAACAAATCACTAAATAATATGGAATATAATTTTTATCAACCTTGAAACTCCAAAAAATGACATAAACTATAGCTAAAACTAAAAATATTTCACTAACCCAAACAATTGGGAGATATGGAATGTTATCCCAAGCAATATCGCTAACAACAATCTCTGCAAAATTATTTTTTATATAATTACTTGCGAGAAAATTAACTAAAAGAACTGTTAGAAACATTGAAACAGCAACAACCATCTTTACTAAGAATTTTTTGTCTGCTAGAAATTTCATATAGATTAATATATATTGCTATTTAAATACCTTGCGATTGAGAAGTAGATAAACATAAGACCCTGCGATTCCCAATAAGACATCTGTTATTGTATCATCAACTGGAGACATTGTAAAGTTTCCACCAATTATAACTCCTAATGTGTTTAGTCCTAAGAATGTATAAAGTATTATCTCAAAGATTTCAAATAGAATTAACATTCCTGTTACTTTTACTAGAATATCAAAAGGTTCTTTTGACTTAGAGACTAATATTGCTGTTATTAACATTGGAATAAAGAAGTGTAATATTTTATCATAATATTCAAAATTATAATAGAAGAACATTTCACCAATACAATTTAACCATAAAGCAATAATTACTGGGATGTAATATTTTTTCTTTATCTTCATTCTATCCATAACATAGAAAAAGAATTTAGCGAATCCGAATGAAACAAAGAACATTAAGGCATATCTTATATTATCTCCGAGAGTTAAATAATAAATTCCAGCGATAAGTAAACTATAAAATGCTAGAGTTATGTTTTTCTTTGACATTTTTATTTTTTAATTCCAAATTTGAAAACAGCCCATGCAATAAATAGACCTAACAGAACTTTAGAAATAGGTTGTAAATCTCCCATTGGGAACATATCTGTAATCCCTTGAAAGACGAACCATCCACCCATAGACGCAATAACTGCCATAAAAGCAACTTTCGCAGGTTTTAATTCTTTTTTTAGTGTCATGTTTTTTGTAGTGTTTCTTTATATTTAAATGCTTTCTAAATTAATATTTTAGTAAATCTTTGCTATTTTTCCGAGATTTTATCCAGATTGCACCTAAGAATAAGAATGAAAACATCATAATTAAAAACGCACTTTGAAGAAAATTAAGTTTCCCATCTAGAAAATCTGTAATTGTCAAGAAAGTCTTTTTTTGTAATCCTGCGATTGTTCCAAATAGACTATCCTTTCCTTTATCATTTACAAAAGTATCATAAAAGACATCTGTTCTTGAACCAAGATTATAATATCCTGCTTCGCATTGAATTGTTGCTTCTGCATTGTCTGGTACAATTTCGGGTATTGAAAATGTTTTACTTGTTGTGAATAAGGTTCTTGTAACCATTTGATTAAAGTTAAGTTGAGAATATCCAACTCCTTCATATAAAAGATAACAAGTAAAATCAACTTCTTTTTCCATTTGCTGTGAATCTTCTACCTGTGCCGAGATAGTACAAGAAATTAATCCATCCCCTTGTGACGGGCAATTAATATCTAATTTGAATGTTCCTGTTTTATTTTCTATTCCTTCTAATGCTTCTGTTTGTCTTTCGTCAAAACTCTCCATAACCATTGTAATGTTGTACCATCCAGTTGAAGTAATATCGACATCCCTAACCTCAATTTCAATATTTCCATCGTCTAAAACTTCCATTACATAATCAATTATATCTCCAGAGGAATTTGTTACAGTTACGTTGTTTATCAAGTTTATTGCTGTGAAGCTAGTTATTCTTTGAGGATATTTAAAATATTGGTCTTCTGCTTTGATTGATTCTAAGTATTGCTTATCTAATCTAATATCTAAATTTCCAGTTCCGTCTGCATTGAAACAACTATATTTATCTGCACTCAAATTTATTATTGTGTTGAATGTGTTTTCAGAAGTGAATTGCCAATCTGCATCAATATTTAAATCGTCAATAGTAATATTCATTTTTTGAGAACTTGTAACATAACTTATCACTTTTTCCCTACTATTATCTAAGACCCAAACGCTAGTTGAAGCATAACATTCGCTTGACCTACCTTGAAGAAAATGTGGTTCTGGAACAATAAATCTTTTACATTGCATTTGTGTTGAACCTGTGGAAATTCCTCTTTCATCAGGCATACCATCATCTGAAAAGATTAATGCTCTGTCTAAATCATCATCATTATCTACGCCATTACTACATCTTACTTGATGATAAATTTCCATCGGGACTCTGCTAAGTGCATCTATATTTGTTACGTTTGCACAAATAAACATTTCCTCTCTACCTACATAATTTGCCTTGTTTGTGACAGTATTCACAGATAACCATGTGTCTGTTGTAAAAGTTTCAGTTGATGAACCAGTAGATAAACCAACTTGACCACCTTGATTATTAACGCATGAATTAGAGGAATTTACAATACCGCAATAACAATAAAATTTCAAAAGATATTGAGTTCCTTCTTCAACTACTGCTGAATCCAAAAGAAAATCAGTGTGAATTTCACCAGAATGAGATAACACTGTTGATTCTATTATTGGGCGACTTGCAGTATCTTCAATTACTACTTGACAATTTGCACCACTTATTTTGTTTCCATTTTCATCAACTACTTCTGCCTCTGCCCCAAAAATATTTCCAATAAATTGAGTTGCACTCCATCCAATATTCTGAATAATTATATCATTTGTTGAAGCAGTAGTTACTGTTGCGTTATCTTGTCCTTCTAAATCACCTGTATCAATTAGAGAGACATTTAAAACATCCCCATAAATTGCTGAGTAATCAGAAGGAATTGTATAAGATTCAAAAAAGTTTGTATCAACTTGACTTGGGGTGCTTCCTGTATCTAATTCAAGCTGAGTAGTTCCATTTGTCCAATTTAACACATAGGCATCGTTCTTCTCTGCAACTTCAGAACAGGTCATTGTTACTGTTGCAGTTTCAGAATTGTGGTATCCATCTTTGTTTAAAGTTACGGTGCAGACTGCAGAGGCTAAAGGTACTACGAGTAGTAAAATCAAAGCTAGGAAAATCATTCTCTTTAACATTTTTGACACCATTATATAAGTTTTCATCATTTAATAACCTTTACTAAATTTATTTTTTAGTATATCCTCCCCTAAATCTCTCTCTTTCTTCTTTTTTCTTTTGAAAAATATTAACCAGATTTTTCTTGTTTGTAATCTGTAATAATACAAAAGCATTAAGAATATTGCAAGAATAACAAATAGTAAACCTACCCCTCCAGAAAGAAGTGGTGCAATAGAGAATACTCTCTTTACGCCACAAGCTGAATTAAAATTTCTCACATAATGCGTTAAAACTGGTAATTCTATTGGAATTATGTCTCTATCTATTATCGACTTTAAAACATTTAATTCCCCGTCTGAAGGTGTTTGATGGTCTTCTAAAAATAAACCTATCTCTTGACAAACTGCTTCTTCATTTAAAGTTCTCATAACAATCATAGAGCAATAATCTTGCCAACTGTTCATTATTAATTGAAATTCATTCCAGGAATATTCTCTTGAAGTTGTTTCGTCTATTTCTAAAATTAATTGAACTGCGTCTGGTCTTTCATCGTCTCCATACTTCTCTAGGTAAAAATAAATATCATTACACATTGAGACAGTTCCAGCTAAAGGAACTCCTCCTGCACCACCGCCGCCACCCCCACTAATAATTTCATCTGGGAATACTTGAAAGAAGAATCCTTCTACGATTTCTTGCGGTGTTAAAACTATTTCTGTGCTTCCAGCAGAGTTAATAGAAATTATATCTGCGGATGCTAAGGGGATAAGAAGAAGTAGAATTATTAATCTTTTCATTATTTCCCCCGTTGTTCATGTATCCACTCAATATCATCTGCAGTAAGGCATACCCCATCAACACAGGCTACATTTTCAACATATAAATTACCTTGTAAGTTTAAATTTCCTTGCAATTCATTTTCGTCTACGCCTATTCTGAATCTTTCATTTCTATCAACACTGAATAAAACATCATCATCATCAAAGAACATTCCGCTGTTCCCCCAATACTTGCCATACGCAGGAGTGTTTGCTGTTCCGTCTTGTTTTGCATAAAAGTTTCTTGCTTGTGAGGTGGTTCTTGCTGTTACTGTGTCTGATACAAACGCCCCATGTTCATCAAAAATAAATGGGTGTTCCCAATATCCTGCGGAAACTAATAAGTGTAATTCTTCTCCGTCATCAGTTACCCAAAATCTAGTTGAAGAACTTGGATTATCTCCTTGTTTGAAAACTAAAGAGGGACTGTAATGTGAACTTAATGTCAAAACATCAATCGGATTAGTGCCTTCAAGATAATCAGGGTCTCCAATATGTGCATTTCCGTTTGTATCAAATAACCTATCAATCCAAGGGTTCTTTAATTTAGAAATTACAGGAGTCATATCTCCAGTAGAGGTATCAAGTGGAATTAAATCAAAGGATAAAACTAATGGTGTTAAGATTAGAATGGTTAGTAAGGCTATTAATTTTTTCACATTAATCTCCCGATACATTCTTCAACTTCTTCTAAAGCACCTGATTGTATATCTATTGTGTCTAGCCTATCATTAATTACACTAATAACTTGTTCAACGTAATCCTCACCCATCTCTGTTTGATTATACATACTAATATCAATATCAGTACATTGGTCTATAATTAACTCTAGTTTGGGAATGTCTGTATCTATTAATGAAATTAATCCTTCAACTCTTTCAGTAATCCAAGTTACATATTCTTCATTTAGTTCTCTTTCTAAAAGATAGTTTGCTACTTCGTCTGGTGTCATTCCCAATTCTTGAATCCTATCTGCAAAATAATTGTAAGCATAATCACTTAAAGTAATTGAATAAGTCCCCGTTACAGTGTGGTCATCTAAGGCATAAATTATTGCACCAAATAAAATAATCATAGGCACAGCTAAGATTATTAAATACTTCTTCTTTAAATCAAATTTTATGTGTATTGTTCTAGCCATATTATTATCCTATCTATCACGTTTAAAATAAAAGAGGAGGTACTTTCTGGATTTTCATAATCAGAATCGTATCTGGTCGGGCTATCTCTCATTTTCTGCCCATATATGTCCATACTAACATTGTAATCATTATTTAATTTTGCACCAGCATCATCTAATGGAACTGTGTAAAATGTGCAATTATTTGCCCTATATCCTGCTAATTCGGTAGCCACATTATGCACTGCATAAGTTCCTTGGTTTTGGATATAACCTCCTGCTTCAACCCTAATGCAAGAAACATCTTGTGGAACAAATCTCATTACAATACCTTCACGAGTTGCAGAACCAGAAATATCTGAATCTGTTTCGTTAAAAATGGTAACAAAGTTTGGGCTGTCACAATTAGTGTCTGAAATTTGAACTATTAAATCCACTGGGTCATACTGCCCATGAAAATATCCCCAAAAAGTAACTTGTCCCATTTCAACAGACTTACTCATATTGAAATAGAAATGTCCTGAAGCACCAGATGTCCATAAGGCATAATCTAATGATGTTTGTTCGGAATATCTTCCTGCAGTTGATAAAACACCGTCGGTTATTCTTACACCATTAGAGACTGCAGAACCATCTCCATTATAAGCATTTGCCCATGCGTTTATATTGCCTCCCCCCAAACTATTTTCCAACACATTTACTTTATCATTTACACAATACGTTCTAGTCTCTCCGTCGGGTAGATATTGAAGTGCGTCTCTTGGCATAATGTCTAAAAATACAAGTTCTGGGTCTGTATATGTTTCAGTCCGATATTCAGAAATATTTTGTAATGTAAATATAAACGGCATACCTTGATAACTTATAGCCACACACTCTTCAGAAGTTGTAGTTGTATCTAACTGTCCACACTTAAAACCATCAAAATAAAGAAAACCTTGATGAACATTATTAGCATAAAACCTATTTACAATATCTTCATAAAAACTAACAGTAGCCCACTTCATTATATCTGAAGATTTATCCACTGCAACATCTCCAGAATATCTCGTAGTTCTAAGTAAATAATATTCTCCATCTGATTCAGTTATTTCGACACCAGTGTAAGTTTCATCATCCATATCTAAACCATGTTCATTTATGGTTATGAGAGTAGAAGTTACTAATTGAACCAATACTAATTTGCCGTAAGCCTCTGCACCTAATAAAACATCCTTATCGCCAAACTTATCAGAACCAACTACTTTTTCAAATTCTGAACCTCCGTAGGCAAATGAACCAATATCATTACTTACATCCATTAAAACACAGCTATCCAATCCAGGAGTGCAATTTAACCCTCTGCAATATCCTGCAGAGTCGCATACGATTGTATAATTCATACCGTTTCCTAAGAAATCCCCAACATACGGTTGCCCCCAGAATGAACCGTAGTCACCCATCTGACCCTGATAAGTTAATGCTCCTGCACTCCAATTATAAGTTTGAAAATAACCTTCATATCTATTTACAACCAAATCTACAAACCCATCATTATTTACATCTGCACATTCTGGATGGTTTCCATAGTGATAAGTTCCCCTGTCTGAATCAGTAAAACTTAAACTAAAAGTTCCAGCATTATAAAGATATAATCTACAAACTCCTGCATAAGTACAAGTAAATATATCAAAATCCCCATCTGCATCTATGTCACACCAAGTTGGAGAAGTTCTATAATTCCCCCTATCACTTGGTTCATTATAAACACTCATGCTAGAACCATCATATTCAACTACTCTCAAATAACCATTATAATCATTTATTGCTAATTCACAATAACCGTCTCCGTCATTATCAATACATTCTTCACCGATTGAACGACCTGAAATTTTATCAGATAATGCAGTTCCTAAATAATAAGTTCCCCTGTCTGAATCTAGATATTCCCTTGTTCCATTTTTCATACCATCCCATGTCCAGATTCTTAATCTTCCACTGTATTCAGGGATTACCATTTCAGTTATACTATCATTATCAATATCCATAATTAATACATCATTTGGTATCGTGCCAATATCATCCATTACAAAATCCAAGGCGTATGTTTTATCAGGTGTTGGAATTGTTAAATAATTTTCAAAAGTATCATAATAATTTAAACCAGATTGCATTGCAGAGACAAGGCTAAGTGAAAATAAACAGACTGCAAATAATAAAATCTTTTTATACATAGGTACTAATGTCTCCAATTACCATTCTCATTCCTACACTGTCATTATAAACAATTATGCCAATCGTATCATTATACATATTTTGTCTTGATAATACATTTCCTGATTCTTCACCGATTAATTTAATATTTCCTACTGTTAAATTATTTTCTATCACTAGAGGCATATCTACCTTGAAACCTAGAATATCTGTAGTTTCTCTACCTAAATGGAAATAATCATCCGAATCTTCCACTACCCAATTAATATATCTTCTAGTTCCTGCAGAGGTAATATAACCTGATTGTTGAATATCCCTATTTTCCCCACTACCTGAAGAATGAAAGAACTTTACATCTCCTCCAGCATTACCCATTAACTCCATAGACAGCACGTTTGGAAAGAACTCTGCCCTAGTCGCCCCAATTGCATCCATTTCTACATTCTTCCATCTGTCTATTCTCCATGTTGCTTCAATATCCCCCTCTGCGGCTTTTCTCCAAACACTTAAACTCTTTCCATCTTCATCATCCCCGACATCTGTATTTTGAAAGAAGTTTATATTAGATGAAGCGTCAGGATTTACATTTTCTACAAATAAACCATCTCCGACTGAAAGGTTTGCATTAGCATTTACATTTAGACTTGTATTAGTTTCGTAAGAATTATTTACCCAACCACCTGTTCCATCAGAACCTCCACCACTTCCAATACATCCAGTAGAATCACAAATTAATCCTGTTGAGTTTAGTCCACCAGTATTTCGTGTGAAGCCTCCTAAATATGTTTCTCCCACTACATGAAGTGGATAAGATGGAGTTACTGCGATACCAAGCCCCGTTGTTGTTATTTCCACTTTACTATCTAGTAAGTGCATCATTCCAGAATCTGCATCTCCTACAAGAAACTCAACACCTCCTGCTTCTTCCCAAAGTTTTATAGCTTCTGTCGCTTCTGCCATTGCTACAAAATTATGTGTGGGAGCAGTATAATCAAGACCATTCGCATCGCCCTTAATTGAATTACTTGCACTATTAAATTGTAGTGGATTTGAACCAGACATTGTTAAGGATTCAAACATGGTATTCCCACCTGCCTTAAAATAAGTGTTAGCATCTTCACTTATGGTTAATTCAAGTCTATTCTCCGCACTATCCCACATTAACAATCCTTCATCGCCACCGCTATCTCCAATCATTATGGGTTCATCTTCTGGAACATATACTCCTTGGTCAAGAGAAATGACTGCTGTTGTTGTAGTTGAACCATCTAATTCGATAAACATTTCTTCTGCATGAGTTTGATTCCATGAGAGATTTCCACCAGAATGGTCTTGTGCATCAACGTAAGCAGTGATTGAGTTGTTGAATATTATGTCTTGTGCATCTGTATATGTATTTGCAGGGATTGTTTGATTGTAGTTATAAACGAAGGTTGCTAACCAATTAGTGAATGGAGTTGTCATATTGTATCCCCATTTAATGTCTGCGTAAAGTGTGTCTGTAAGAGTTTGATTGAAGGTGGAGTTCACCCCAATATCATTTATAAAATCTGAAAGAGAAGTTGGTTTATTTATTACTCCAGCCCAAGAAGTATTTTGTGCGTAGAAGGCGTAAGGAGTTGCAGAAAGAGAACGATTCATTTTGAGAACAGCATTTCGGTAATAACAAAGTCTGTAATCATATTCAGAAAAATCAACATTGGTTTCAACAACTAAATTTACAATTCCTCTATCGTCTGTTGTTAATGTTTGTAAGTCTGAATAAATTGGATTTGAACAATCTGTTTCGTTTGAGATAGATACATTGAAATCATAAGTTCCAGTTTCAATTTCTCCAGCTTCGGTTACTTGAATATTAAAAGAGATGCTATTTGGAAATGCTAAAGCTGTTGGGATAGCTAGGACTAAGAAAATTATTAAGGGAAATCGCATTGTATTATAAGTATTAACCATTATATAAACCTTACGACTTTAAGGCGTTGTCTATTGCCTTTGTCTCTTTAATTATTCTGAGGAGAAGATAAAGCACTGCAGGAAATAAAAACCAGTAAATCTTTATCCCAGTTATCAATCCATCTTCTATTCTTAAAACCCATCTCCAAGTTTTTGCGTTTGAACAAGTGATTAATCCTTGATGAATTTCGGGCAAGGGAATAGAAGTATCCATAACATATATTCCAAAAATAGTTTTATTTATTTCATATCCACATTCGTTTTGATTTATTGTTGTGTTTATAGTTCCCATGTTTGTTTCAAAAGGCAAGTTTCTATCGCAAACAGTTTCAAAGTTCTCTAAAACATCCATTATTTCATCATAAGTGATATTTTGGGAAATTTCCTGTGTAAGACTATGGACATCTATGTCCATATATTCTCCCTCATTAGCTATTAAAAAGTAAAAAACCTCGTTACAAACGTCTGGAACGGCAGATACGGAAGGGATTAACAGAAGTAGAAGAAGAAACTTCATCTTATTGCTTTTTTAAAGTCTTCGTATTTGTATCTTTTTCCTCTTTTGTCCTTAACAATGAAGAAAAGACCTATCAAGGAAATAAGACCAACTCCTCCGATTATTGCCGCCTTTTTATGGGCAGTGTTATAAACTCTTAGAGTTATTGGAATAATTGATTGTTCAGACATATCTGAATTTTCTGCTTCTGTAATAACAGAAATTGAACCAGAGAAAATTCTTGAGAAGAATACAGTATCATTTATGTGAAATTCCACCTTTATCTTTGAGTCCTCAATCCAGCAAATTAGATTTGTAGTATCACTTATTACTTCACAAGATTTTAATGGTTTGTTTGAAACAAAAGTAAGGGGAATATAAAATTCTGTTGGTGGAGGTCCGATTTCCCACATAGACATAGGTCTCTGGCTCTTTGCTTGAGGTCTTGCCTTAATACTTCCCTCTGGTTCAAAAATCCAAACCATTTTATCTACTCTATTTGGAGTTATTTGAAGATTTGTTAATATTCCAACCAAAGAAGGAAGAAGACCATATTTATCAATTTGGTCTTGTGTTGCATATACTTGCTCTAATTCCTTATTTAAGTATCCATTATAATATTTCTCCAAATCATCAAGGGTTATTGTAAGGTCGGCAGTTGCTAAATTTTCCTTTATTATTTTCAAATCCTCCAAACTTAGATGGGCATAATCTACAAGATTTTCTGTTGCTACCTGAGTTCCAGAAACTTGTACAGAGATATAGTTATTAATAAATGCGTAAATGATTGCCCTATCCAAATCATTATATTCTTTTGCGTTTTGGATTTTCTCTAATGCAACAACAGGAATTAGTTTACTAATTTGACCACCACCGCCACCACCACCCCCACTTGGCAATTCACCAATGGTAATATTTTTATCAGTATAGTTTTCATAACCAACAGCATCTTTTATATATAATCTCAATGTATATTCTCCAAAACCCTGAACAATAAAAGCCCCTTGAGGACTACCACAAGTTGTAGAAGCGTTTTCATAAACTCCTTCTATATCTCCAGATGAATTATAAACAGAATAAAAAGCATCCGTACAACTTACATCATCATGGCTTCCTGCAAAAGTACCAATAGATGAACCTGTTTGAGTGAGTGAATCAATGTAAACATTTGGAGTTGAATTGTCATATCCTATTGTCTGATTATCTATTGCCCATGCACCATTATTGTAAGTATCATTGCACCAAACATTCCATTTATATTCTCCCTCTACAAAAAGAGTATATGTTGTAAAATTCTGTTGTCCACTTGTTATTCCAGCATTGGTATGATTTAAGTGCCATTCTTGACCATTAAAATTATGGTAAATTGAACAAGAAGAAATCCCATCTGAATCCGAAGCAGTGTAATTAAAATAAGAATAACTCCTATTCCAACCTTCTGGAGGGTAATTTAAAACTATCGCTGGACCAACAGTATTTATTACAAATGTTGTGGATGTACTTGATAAATGGTTTACGGAATCATTTGCATAGTAAATTAATGTGTGTTCTCCATCTGCTAAACCCACTGTCGTATTTGTCCCACAAGCTAGAGTAACATTTGCCGCCCCATCTAATGAATAAAAACAAGTATCCAAACCACTTCCGTAATCAAAGGATGTAAAATTTAAATTAAAATTTGTGTTTATATCATATACTTGGGATTTTGGATTTTCTATTGTGATTATTGGGGCAGGACCGTCATCTAAAAAGAATTGTTGAAACATATTCCCTGAAATATTTAATACATAAAAATCAGTAGTCCATTCTGGAGATAATCTTCCCATCATTGTATTATTGGATGTGTAAATCCTAGACCCGTTATTTACATATTCAGTTACTTGTTGGGGTTCTATTTTTCCATCTGTTCCAGTTAAAGCAGAAAATTTCTCAAATCCCGTATTGTAGAAATTGCACCGTTCAGGAGTTATAAGAGATAATTCTCTAATGAAATCTAAAAAGGATTGATTATATCCCATTGCTGATGCAATATTCCAATCTGGATTATTTGCTATTCCGTTATAGTCTAAATCTGCTCTAAAACAATCTGTATCAATACCTCCACCTTCATTCCATACTGTTGGGGCACTTTGATAAGAGGTAATATTCCAAGAGGAGATATTTGCATTATTTACTGCTGTTCCGTTATGCGTATAATTTACTTGTGCATTAAAATACCATTTCCTGTAAATAAAAGAATCTTCTGCAATTTCCTCATCAATATCATAAGTTACATTTATTACATTTATTGTTCCACCTTCGTAAGCGTGTATTTCAGTATTTGTATTTGAAAGATTAAAGTCTTGTATTGTAAGAAGGCTATTTGATTTTACACCGTAAGCACAATTTTTTATGTGACCTTTATTAAAATGATTGTCTGTTGCAAAAGATGTACTCAAATTTATTCCGTAAATCCCACAATAATCTATTGAAATCTCAGTATAATTATTTCTTGATGAATTTTCTACAATTTCAAAACCTGAACCGACTCCCTCGATTGTAATATTATCAAATACATTGTCGTGAGAGTTCCACATCCTAACTGCAGAATCAATCATTGACCAAATAATCACGTCAGTAAAAGAAGAATTATGAAAGTTTGACAAACTTAACCCCTCTCCAAAATTCCTTATGTACATATTTTTTAAAGTTAAATTTGTACCTGAAGAAGAATTAATCCCTATTGTGCTACCCCAGTCACCAGTAATATTATACCCATCGCCATCAAGCGTAATATTATCTGCATCAATAGTTAGGCAAGTGCCTGTTGTTGTTGAAAAGGATTCATTCAAAATATAATATTCTCCTGCAACATTTAGAGTTCCACATTCTGAAACATTCGTTAAAGCACTTGAAAATGATACAAGTAGTACGCCAAATAGAAGTGTTGCGAAAACAAGAGATATTTTTTTAACCATTTTTTACATATATCTGTATATATTGCCCTTTAAATATTTTACGTTTTTAACAAGATACCTCGTAAGTGGGGTTAGAGGGTAGTGGGGTTAAATCCTCTATCTGTGGGTTGGTATCTTCGGCAAATCTTCTGTAATAATATCCATTTCCATCTAAATCATCTAAACATATTAGAGAATATGCCCCCCCACCAATATAGTAATTATAAAATTTCCAATTACCATCTCCACCTGCGATATTATCAAAAGGCAATCCGCCAAAGTAATAGTCTGTAGTATAACCTGATGTATCGCAAGTACCAGATTCTTGTCTTTGCATAGCAGTAGCATAATTTGAACCTATTAGGAAATCACCACCACCACAATTTAATGTGTAGGCAATAGCAGGGTGTGGGTTTTGTTGTGTAGCATCTAGCACGTCTGTCCTGAATTTTACAGGGGTATAAGGGGAACAATAAGACGTTCCATCGCCATATCTTTCACAACAAATACCACAAGTAGTACCACAACAGGGTTGTTCAGATAAAACATCAGAACCTTCGTGAAACCACGTAGTACCATCTTCATATTCTGCGTCATAAGTGCCCCATGCATTTATAATGTAAACCCTTCCTGCACCGTAATAACTAATCCCATAATCACAAGGGGCTGTTAAGAAAGACATAGATGGTGAACGAGTAGTCACTTGGTCTCCAGTGTTGCCCAATCCCTCTAAATCGTTTCCATAAGTTTCATCATTATCTACTGCAATCCAACCGATATCCCTATTATCCCACCAGTCCTCTGTACAACCCATAATGCCTGTTCTAAATACAACAATTCCAGCTCCGCCACCAGCAGGTGTACAATCGTCTGGAACTTCTGCCTGACAGTTATCACATAATAATTGTCCCGTTGCACCAGCACCCTCATAATAAGTACAATCCCTATCTTGATAGAACACATCATCAGGAGTGCCCTCAGTCATATCTTCTCCAATATCACACGTCTCACTACCTGTTATTTCACCATCTCCGCATACTTGAGGTATACATTCATCATCATCAACACATTGATATTCAGTTGGGGCACACAATGAAGGAACATAAGTTTTAATTTGTTGTCTTTGGTTTGTACAACCACCTGCATTACATTCTCCATCTACCCAAGTACCTACACAACCCTCAGTACACCTTAATTCTTCTAGGGAATTTGACCATAAAGTGTCTACTGATACTGATGAACCTCCAGAAGTAAACCTGTGTGTCCTCCAAGCATATCCCTTATCATCACATACGCATAAATAACCAGCATCAGTTAGCCATAATGATGGATTTTCCCCACCAGCCATTCCAGATAATTCCCCTGGGAGGTTTTCAAGTAATAAGGTGTTTGGTCCAGGACAATACGTATTACCGCTTGGCATATCATCAGCACAATTTCTATTACTGTAGTATCCTCCAGTTGCATAAGAGTATCTCTCTAAATCAGAACCGCATAATGAAATATGTGCTATTTCTCCCCCATAAGCTAAGTCATTAGTTCTAAAATTAACAAATCCTTCTTCAATAATACTAACAATAATATTATCTTGAACTGAAACTGTAACTTGATTTCCAAATGCGTCAATGAAATAACCCTCAATATCTATTGTAAATGTAACATCTCCTAATTCTAGCGAAGTAATGTCCATTGGTTCAGTATATTGCGTTTCTGTATCGCCTGGGTTTATTAATGGATGCGATAGACCCGATAAAGCACTTGGAAGAACGCTAATTCCAGGACTATTACTTCCAGTTATAGAAGTAATTTGAATAGGTTTATCTGTGTCAAATTCATTTGAAGCAGTAATTGCAATACCTAAAAATATTGTATCTGTAGTTACTGGGTCAAATCCAGGGAATGTTACTGTTGAAAATGTCGGAAGTGGACCTTCATGATTGGGGTTTAGTGGAATAACATTTCCATCCATATCAACATAATACGCTGTTATCTCTACGCTTGTCTTAACAACATCTGTTTCTTGTGGGAAAAAGTTAAGTGCTACTAAGACTGCTATTATCCCAATTACCCCAATCATTTTCTGTCCTTTGTTCATTTTGAAGTTTAACTTAGACCTACTGAGACATCTCCAGTATATGTGTCGTACACACAAGTTGCTGTATCCGTACCACTTGAACAGGAATCTTCTTGATTCTCGTAGTAATCATCAACACAACCACACTCATTACAGTAGTCTGGAACTAATGTTCCTCCAATACACTTACAATATGAACCATACTCTCCATCATCATTTGAACAACTAGAACCCCAACTTACAGTTGAACATTCTCCATATATTGTGTTATCTGAACATTTGTCCTGAGTACACGCACCGTTTGATTGGCAAGTATATCCACTTGCACAGGCACAATCATCTCCACCACCTAATGAACCGTCTAGTCCTCTACAGTCTGATACTAATGTTCCTTGTACACCTACACCATCTGAACATCCGATTGTTCCAGCTTGACAGAAATTATATGTATTATATCCATCTGCACAAGTATCCCAAGCAGTTCCACTCGGTGTACCTCCTGCGGCTGGACAAAAGTCATCCATAACTCTAACATATATTGTTCCCGAAATGTCTGAAATTGGCACTTCCGTTCCAACTGCATCAATATAGTTTGCTACAATATCCATCTTAAAAGGGGTCTCTGTACTAAGTGTGTTTCTATCTAGTTCGCCATCAGGCATTGAAATGAAATCTTCACGAGCTGTACCTCCCAATACGAATGTTGTTTCAGTCATATCGGATTGGATATTATTATTAAACGATGTTGCGGATGAAGAATAACCCTCTGCACTACCTGCAACAGATTCAACATTTACCGAACTAACTGTTCCAGATTTTGTTAATGTTGAATCAATACCTACACCAGTTGAACCATAACAAATCACTCCGCCAGTTTCAATATAAGCAAAATATTGCCCCTCTGGGATGTATCCTCCTAACTGTAAGGCACTTGCATAAGTATTCATACATTGTCCGTCTGGACCTAATGCACAAGCACCTAGTTCTAATCCACCACTACTTTCTCCTTCAGATACAGGTTTGTACTTTTCCTTCCCTACACCAATGCCTCCAGAGAAAATAAAGTATCCGACTACTCCGACTAATAGAAGTAATATTATAAGCGTCTTATTATTTTTTTTACTCATCTTTTTCCCCCCTTTCAGTTATCATAACTATCATGTGTCTCTCTTACTTATAAACTCTATCTAAATCTAAAATTTAGTTAAAATTTAAAATCTAATCCTCCTGTTTTTTTCTTCTTTTTGAAATTCCAATAAATTAAGAACGCTAGTAATCCTAATACGACTGCGATTAAGAAGTAATTGAAGATTAATACTGATTCATCTGCTTGACCTAATTTTTCAAATCCTGATGCACTTAATTCAGTAATATATCCCTCTCCACCGTCAAAGAACTCATAACCATTATGAATTGATTGGTCTATATATCCTTGACTTGCACCTAGAGGAACTAAATTACTAAATGGTGTGATGTAAGAAACGAATGTTGTAAATGCGTCTCCAGTCATTGCAGTAATCAATAAGATTGTTTGTAATGTGAACAGTATTCCAAAGAAGAATATTGAAATCCAATTAGTTTTACTTTTTCCTTTTCTAAATATTAAGAGTAATGTAAGCGTAAGCCACAACGCAGTTGAACCAAGAAGTAATACTAAAATAGGTAATGGAATCATTGCGAATTTACCGAAAACACTAACCTTATTTTCAAAAGACATATCATAACCAGTTCCGTCGTCTATACTTCCTCTAACCTCGTCGATAAATACATTAATTACTTCATCTAGTTTTGCAGAATCAACGTCGCCATATTCAGAATAACCTGCAAGTGTTCTTTTAATTAAAGGTCTGCATTTTTCCCAACTTTCAGGACCAAGAGTCACAACTTTGTTTTTTATTGTTGGGTCTTTCTTTACAACATAATTATCTAATTTTTGTTCTGCGAAAACATGAATGATTGCATTAGACATACCAGTATGTTCAATAGCATAAGGAACCATTTGATTGTGAGAAACTTGGTCCTGAGTATGGTGTAAACAGCTTCCAATTGCACAAGCCTTTTCTTCATCTCCAACTGCGTTAGCCATCATATTAACACAAAAACCAGCAGAATGAGTTACTTCATATTTTACACCTTGCTCTACAAAATAGTAAACAACTGACAAGTCCGTAAGAACATTTCCAGTATAACAAAGGTCTGGGTACTCAACACACAAATCATAGAAATCTGAAGTTCCTTGATAAGTATTCATTAATTCATCATTGATGTGCTTATGGGCAACTGGGAAAAATGCTGAAACTGTTGAAGCAAACAACAGCATAACAAATAAAATTGGGATTATCTTTTTCATTTTAAAATCCGAAGTCTGTGCTTTTCCTCCCTTTTGAGAACTTCACAATCATTACAATCGCCAAAACTACAATTACTAACCCTGCGAAGATAACCATTAGCATTTGGACATTCGTTTCACACTTTCCACTATCAGTTCCACATCTTTGTATAAAACTACAATCGGAGTTAATGATACAGTCTGGAGTTGGCTCATCACCTGAATTGATTAAAGGCGAAACTAAAGGTGATGGATTTGCTAATACTCCTTCTGGGTCTGAAGCTGTAACTGTAAATTGATAATCTCCTCTTTCTTCAAAGAAGTATTCAAACTCATAAAATCCTGTGCTTAATTGAGTTATTGTTGGTTGCTCTCCAGTTCGCCCTTTAATTTTTACTTCGACATTATTTAATGTATCAATTAATTCTCCTTCTGGGTTTTTAGTCTTGAAACTGAATGTGTCTGTTGTTCCTTGAGTTACAAAGTCAGGTAATCTTTCCCACGCTAAATCTACTGTTGCTGTTTCTACTGGGATTGATACAGTCCAAGGAGGTGTTGTATAACCATCTTTAGTTACTGTCCCATAGAATGTTAAAGTGCCTGGAATTGTTGGTGTAACTTCAAATGTGTAAAGTCCTTCACTCATATCTACGGCTGTAAGAGGTTGATTTATACTTCCAAGAGAATAGGAAACATCGTAACTATCTGGGAATGTTCCTTCGCTTCCTGTAGTAATTATGTATTTAACTTTAACTGGGATTCCAGTATATGCCTTATTTGAATGGTCTACTCCCCCTCTTTCTTGTGTTGGAGTTAAGAATATCGCAACAACTTCATCTGAAACTGTAAACATTGTTCTTTCTTCTTCATAAATTCCATGAACAATATCATCTTGAGGCATATCAATCGTAATAATTACAAAGTAAGTTCCGTCTGGTAGACCACTAAATGTAAATCTTTCTGAAGTTCCGCTAGTGAAAGACATTGTTCTTGAAATTTCGGTTACTGCAGGAATTGAATTTGGAGTTCCTTCCCTGATTTCTACAACTACATTCCCAGAAGACATATCTTCTGATTGAATTAAAACATCAACTTCAATAGATTCTTCCTCAAGGTAAACATCATCTATCGTGTCTACAACTATATTAAAAGGCACTCTACAATCCGCACCATTTAGAGAATCATAGCAAACTTCTCCACCAGTACAATCTTGTGGATTAAATGTATCAAATTGCCCACTAGAACAGAAATAATAACCATCACTAGAATAACATTCTGAAACAACACATTCATCTTGTGCCGAATGAACTAAATAATCAAATACAAATTTATCTTGTTCCACTATAAAATCTCCACCATAGAATTGTGCTTCGTCTCCCTTTTGGATTATTCCAAGACTTACGATTTTCTCACAAGGACCATATTCGCTAGTGCAACTTGCAGAACCTTTATGGATTCCATCGACCTTAAAATCACCATCGCAAGACCATGTTGAACCTCCCTCTGAACAAATTTCAACACCATTACAACCAAATAACACTTCTGTGCTTAATGCTTGGGGGTCACTAATGCTTCCTGGGGTGAATACTGCTGTTGGTACATCTTCACAAGTTATTTCCCAATTCCAACGGTGATACGCACAATACTCTCTATCTACTGCTATCTCAACTGAATCTTCTGGGCAGAATGGTTGTCCCTGTGTACAACTACTCCTCACATAAAATTGCCTCGGTTCAAGTGTTGAAGCATACATAATATTAGTGCCTTGATTACGCCACACATTTATGTTGTATCTGTCTGTTAATGAGGGGATAAGCGTCCCACGTTCTGATGAAGTAGTATCTCCAATCATTTCGCTAAAGGTGTAACCATCCAAGCCACCTGCATCTGGAGTATAAGCAATCCAATCTTCTGGACCATCAAAAGTAAAATCATTAATTCTACCTATTACCCTTTGTTCAGCACCACTAGATTGTGAATTACATTCTATCTTTCCAGTCACCTGACAACTATCAACTAATTCACCCTCATATTGACTAGGGCAAGTAAAGAAGGCATCATCATCGTGAGTTACTAATGGTTTCAAAATTCTTATATCTTGAAAAACACCAGCATAATTAAGAACATACACACCTACAGCTATCATTACTATAATCCAAATTACATTTATTTTTTTCTTTGCCATGTTATTTTAACAAACAAACTTTATTTTTTATTTGTCGAAGGTATCTTGCTACATTTTCCTCTGCGTTAGCAGGTCTACTTAACCCAAGTTTTCTATATTCACTTGAATCCTTCAAACTGTCTGTTATCCTAGATTTAAGTTTTCCACAGGTAAGACCTCTATCTCTCAAAGTCTGTATGGTGCTTTGTTGCTTTGCCATGTGTTTTTCAACCAATTTAACTATATAAAGACTTTCTAAATAAATTATTTAGACTGCGAAGATGATAGTCATACTGGAATATATAATTAGATTTACTATTGCGTGGAAGACTATTGCGAAGATTAAATTCTTCATTCCGTCTCTAGATACAAACCATCCTACAATTAATGCGAAAATAAACGCTGCGACAAAAGAGGCTACATTTGCCGAAAACGCAACCATTCCTGCTGTGAAATCTGGGTAGTTATAGAATCCTGTAATATATGCAGAGATATGTGCTATTGCGAAAAGTCCTGCTTGAATTATTATAGGAAGTAATTTTTTACCATTCATCATACTCTTTAAATAACCCATTACAACCCCTCTGAAAAATATTTCCTCAACGATAGGTGCTACTGCAACGATAACTAGAAACTTCATGGTATCTGCTAACGCATTTGGAACAACAGGTAAACCAAGACTTAATCCTGGCACTAACTTTAGTGCTAACCAGAAGCCACCGCCCAGAACTCCTGCCCAGATAACTGCTGGAAATGCGTTAGCCGTTTTGATACCTATTAGGCTTTGCCTGAATCTCGTAAACGAATAAACAAAGAAACAAATTCCAGAAATGACTAGATATGTAGATAACGCAGTTTTTGCAGGAGGGTTAGTCGCCCAAATGATACCCAAAACAATTATAAGTCCAACTAGAAGTGTTCTTGTTCGCCTGTTGTCTGGTTTTATTTTTTGAACCATTTTTTACCTTGTTTTATGTAAACTAAATATAATGCAATTACAACTCCGACACCTAATAAATAATAAATAATAAAACTCTGGATATTTTCTTCACATAATTCCAAGGTCATATAATCATTATCAGTAACTTCATAAGGATATAATTCTACATTTATACATTTATTATCCTCCTCGACAAATCTGTAAAAGGTAATCTTATCGTGTTGGATACATTCATTTTCTGAACAGTAATGATTAAACTCACAATCCTCATCACTACGGCAATCAACACACGAATTTTCTTCACAAACTCCCACTAGACATCCTGAATCATCAACACACTCATATTCACACCTGAGAGAAATGCACATCTTTGGACTAGGGCAATTTGAATCATCTAAACATTCAACCCCACAAGCACCAACTTCCATTTCTGGAGAACCCCATTCATAAATAAATTCACTTGGGCTATAACATCTGCTAACCCTATCGCCTTCACACTTCCAAGATATTCCTTGACCTCCATCTAAATTACAAAGGTCTGAGTGTTGGGTATAATAATTCTTTGCTGAGAATTGTCCTGCTATTATACGAGGGGTTGAGTAACAATAACTTCCGTCATTAGCGAATGGATGAGTTGAGATACAGCAAACATCTCTATAATAATCAAAAATATCTCCTGCACCAAGGCAACACCATGTTAGGTCTGTATCCTTACAATGTTTTGGGTCATATAAATTCTCACAATATCCTGTCGTTGGTCCACATCTATCGTCTTGGCAATAAATATACCCTGCGTCATCACAACACCAATCGGGGTCGTCAGGTTTACAATGAGCCCCTCCATCATTATAATTTTCGCACCACTCCTCGCTTGAACCACAAACACCCCAATCACACCAAGTCCAACCAGAATCACAACACTCAGAACCATCAGGACTACAATCATCCCCAGACGTTGAGAATGGATTTATTCCTGAACTCTGAGTGTCTCTTGCGTTAGAACCAGTAGAAGCAACTGAAGTATCCTCGATTGTTTTAGAAGGGTAAAATATCAATAGAAGAACTGCTAGTGCTACGATAATGATTACAATTTGTTTTTGTTGTTTTTTTTTACCATTCATTTTTTCCTATTTGTGTAAAACATGAATCCGATTATTAAAACTACTAATGCAATACCTAAATAGAGCATCCAATTTACAGGCTTGTAAAAACATTCAGTTGGGGGAATTTCCCCTCCGATAACACATTCACCTGCATTACAAGAATATGATTTATACCATGTGCTTTCATCTATACAAACTACTTCGGCTAGAGACTTACAATCCTCGTTGCCTTGACAAGATGGATTAATTTCACATCTTCCAGCACTACTACAAGTCTCTCCCCCTTCACAAGACCCACAAGAGCCCCCACAGCCATCAGGACCGCAATCCTTACCATAACATGAAGGGTCGCATGGTTGTGATGAACATTGTCCACTTACACAATTCTGCCCTCCCTGACAAGAACCACAAAATATCTCATCCCCACAAGTATCTCCTTGAGTTCCACAGTTGAATCCTAATTGTGCACAAGTTTTAGGTGTGCAGGAAGATACACACGCCCCACCCTGGCAAACTTGCCCACTTGTGCAATCAGTAACTAATTTATCGGTCTCTGTATAATCACACTCATAACTATTACAAGAATAATCTCTGTACTTTTTATAAACATCTCCAGACTTACAAAATTCACTTCCAACATATCCATCAGAACCACAATCACTTGCATGAACACAATCTACAGTTCCAGAACAAGTTTTAGTAGTGTCATCTGCAGTATTCCAATTACCTGTCTTATATTCTAAAATAACTTTTAATGTTCCCTCTACACCTTGTGCTTCACCACCTCCACAACTTCCACTCTTATAGGGAATTATCTTTCCCCTAGCACCATAAATCGGTCCATAAGACCCCCTGTTTACATTTCCCCAATCGGAAGTTACAGTGGCACTGCTACTACTTTGGGATTTACAAACTGAACTTTCATCCCATTGACTTTTAGTATATAATTTATAGCTTTCTGTATCGTATCCCCACCCAGGGTCAAAGTCAGTAATTGAAACTTGTGTTTTTGAACGATATTGATAACATTTAGAGGTACTTTCGGAGATACTCGCATAAAACCATTCATCCATGCTATCCATGTCTATTGAATAACTTTCCATTTCTGTTTGTGTGCTTCCTAAATCCCCACAACCTGCATCCCTATGACATTCTCTTTCACAAGTATAACTTGTTCCTTGCATATCACAATCAACACCCTCATCAGTATATCCAGATGGGCAACTTGAAGGATTACAAGATGGTGATGCTAGAACGGTTGGTAATGAAAATAAAGAAACCATTAAGATTAAAGCCAAAATTATACCTTTCATCTTTTTCTCCCCTTGGGCAGATATGTAGAAGCCATACCGCTAACTATTAAATAGAGAACTAAACCTATGACTCCTGCCCAGAATAATGTGTAAACTAAGTAGGCAAAAATAACTCCCATTCCGACAGCCAAGAATATACCTAATATTTTATTATTCTTTACTTGTTTGAACCTATTTAAAAATCTGCCACTAAATAGCCAAACTAATACAAAAGAGATTGGAACTAAAGCCAACTTGAGAAAAGCCATAAAGCAGAAACTTGGTGTTTGTGGTGGAAGTGCTAATAGTCTAGGTGTACACTTCTTCTCGCCCCATAAATCTCCTAAGATATAACTCAAGGCAAAAGCATCACAATCATCGCACTTTCCTGCTGGTGGGGGTGTAGTTGAACAAATACCATTTCCACAGAAAGGTTTATCATCAGGACAAGCCCTATCAAAGAAACCCCCGTCAGACTTACATAAATCATCACAACATTCATACGGGCATTGGGTACAGGCAGTTACCCTTTCTGCACATTCCCTATTCGCATCACAATAATATCCAGATGGGCAATTACCATCATTACAACAATCTACTGTTTCTTCATCCCATCCACAAGCACCAGATAAACAAGCAGGTGTCTTTAATTTATAAGGCTCTTGTGTCCAATCACATTGTTGAGTAACCCCACATTGCGTATCACTTGTACATGAAACGTCTGCCTTGCAAGTCCATGTATCTCCAACGTCACAAAACATATTTAATCCACAATCTGTATCTCCACAACAACTTACTTGTTGGGCACTAATAATTTCACATCTTTTACCGAATGTATTATCATCTGATGGCTGTTCATCACCACCACCAAATTCGGAGTCTATTCCTGCAAGAGCATCTCTTTCCATTGGTTGTTCTGCTCCGAAAGTCCTACATCCATATTCTTGTAATGTTCTTCCAGTACACTCATACCTACCAAAGGTATATCCATCACATTCGGAATCCATTTCACAGGATTCTTCTTTATATCCGCAAATATGCCTATTGCCTTGTTGGAAAGATAAGATACATTCAGATGTTGGAACTGTGTAGCTTATCCCCTCGGTTGGCGTTCCCCCTTCAGAATAAATTTTTTCTGTTGGAGGATTAAAATGACATCTATCTGCACCTAAAACTGGAACTCCCTGAGAACATCCAGAACCTCCACAGAAATCCAACCTTTCAATAAGTATCTGTATTCCAGTTATATCAACTTCATTATTTGCTCCTCTAGGAAATCCACCAAGATAAAGATTTTGTCCAGAAAATAAGGTATGGGGGATGCTTGTTCCTTCATAGTATATCTCATTATCACATTCCCAATAATCAGCAACCCAACCACTGTGCATCCTACAGTTATCCGAACCTATGTAATAACTTCCCGTTGATGGTATATTTTCTATTTCACATTTGAGACTATTATGTGGACACACATAGGGAATTTCATCTGTAATCTCAAAACTTGGGAGATAATCTCCATCTTGTTCGCCACAGCAAGTAAATTCATAATCATTACAGAAAACAGGGGTAAAAGAAAAATCTGAACCGCTAACAGCTAAAACATCTTTACCTTGATTTAGCGAAGATACTAAAAAGAAAAGTGCAACTAGAACAACACCTATTACTATTGCCTTTTGTTTTTTCTTTGCCATGTTACATTATTTTTGTTGCGAGGTAAGCAGTCCATCCAGTTAATACAAGTTCATCAATCAAAGGTATTGGGTCTGGGATTAACCAATTTGCGATAGTTATTCCGAGTAACCAATAAAACTGTGTTTTGTATTGTTTTTTAGTTGTCATCAGTTCCACACCCATCTTTGTAGGGCTATAAATCCAAATGCAAATACTGAAATTAAACCAATTACTGTCGTCATGTGAGGAGTTAAGAATGTAATTTCAGGGATTTGAGGTAAAGACATGATTCCTGCGATTAGAGTAAACATACCAATAATCAAAGTCATTAAAAGAGGAACTTCATTTCCTTGAATCCCGTTTCTTCCCCATTGTTTAATTGTCATAATTTGTCCCTCTAACAATAAAGCCCCACCAGCGATAATCATAAGAACTGCTGTTTGATAAGGTGCTAAATTAACCTCACTAAAAGAAGCTAAAGCGATTGCTAGAAATCCAAATAAGGAAATCAATGCTAAACCATCATCGAACCCTTTTTTTGTTCTAGCCATAAGAAATCTATCCAATTCAAGTTTATAAATACTTTCTAAATTATTTATTTACTAAGAAAGAAAAAAAAGAAAAAAAAGAAAAAATGTTTGTATCACGTTTGATTAGTCTACGCTAACTGTGAAAGATGTTGAGTGCCCAAAAGTCGCAGCGTCATCTTCATCTTCTACTGCAGGTCCATCAAAGCTACCTGATGTATCTTCGTTAATGAAGTAATCATTAGGGTAGAATGTTAGAACTGGGTCGTTAGCATCGCCAGGGTTTTCTCCAGAACTGTCAAGCAAAATTGTACCTGTTATCTTTTGATTACTCAAAATAGGTGCAACTGTAAATGCTTTAGCAATGTTATCTGTACTAGATAGTGTGTGAATACCTGGAACGTTAGTGGAACTTCCACCAGCCTGTACTTCAACCTTGTCAAAGTCAGTGTTGTTATATTCAGCAACAATTACTCCACCGTAAGGGAAGCCCATTTGGTATGTTCCTTGAATATCAAATTCCAAATTAACTACTTCCTGAACACCGATAGTTTCGTTTTCTCCAGCACCGTCAATCAAGTTACCTTCTTCGTTGAAAACTCTGAAAGTAAGTGTACCATTTTGATACAATTCAGTTGAGAATGTCTTTGTACCAACACAAGGGATTATTTCCTTTGTAACATCAGCATAGTAAGTATCTGAAGATTCACCAGCCCATAAGATTTCAATAGAATCTCCTGGAGAAGCTATAATAGCACCAGCCGCATCTGTTTCAGTCAATGCAGGTGCTCCGTTAATCTTATAACTGTGCGTTGCACCCGAAGCTGCTGCAGTATAAGCGTTAATAGCCGATAAAGTCACAGTAGTATCTTCAACTGCACAAACAGTTGTCAGTCCACCACCAGCCGCAGGAATTGCTCCTGGGACAGCACCACCTAAGTCAATACCTCCTAAAAGGTCATATCCTATCATAGGAAGAACCAAACCAACAACTAAAAGAGCTACGCCCAAATACTTGAATGTATCTCCAGCTTTCTTATTCTTTCCAGATTTAGTCAAACCTAGAACTAAGAGAACTGCACCGATAACCCACGCAATTAAGTTTAAATCCATTTTTTATATACCTCCTTATAAATTACCCTGAAACAATACCAACCTTTCATCATACTTCAAACAGTATGTTGTCGCCTCAGCACAACACCACCTTATCCATAGTTTTACTAAACTGGTTTTATTCCATCCTCTGAGATTGATTTAACAATCTGGGTTTTTCTTAAAGGATGATTATTACAAAATAGTAGAAACTAACTCATATATAAATGTTTTCTAAATTATTGATTTAGTCAATTACTTCTTTTTCTTGAAAATAAGAATTAACAAGACCACTGCACCAAGTCCAATTAGAATCTGAGTTGATGTTAGGTTACTGAAGAAGTCCCCACCCGAAGATGTTGTAAATGTTGCACCACCCATTGGAGTTGCACCCGAAGCTGCTAAAGCACCAGCACCTGAATTACTTTGAATATCTATAATCAGTGTTGAGGTTGTTGATGTTGAAGATGTTGTTCCGTTTGTAATTGTCATGTCCCATCGGAGTGCTTGGTCAGGCATTTGAGTTAATGCCTTCGTACAAACCATTGTTGTTGCAGTTGTGTTTGTTACAGTTCCGACATAACCTGCAGAGCCTGGATTCTTACCAGTAAAGTTTAAAGTACAAGCATCATTTGTAATATTCGCTGTGAAGTCTGTGCAAGTAACCACAAAAGTAACTGCCCCGTCGGTATCTACTGCTTTTAATCCTGGAGAACCAGTACAATCAATCGCACTAGCGATACCCATGCTAAGAAGAATCCCAAACATTAGAGCAACACCGAACATTGTATTTTTTAGCTTTGACATTTTATCCTGATTTATCTAGAAACTTTAACTTTATAAATGCTTTCTAAATAATTTGTTTAGTCATTCTCTGACTCTCCCTTCATTATTCTTATCTCCTCTGCTTTGCATCCGATAAACTTTTCTTGTTTAACTCTGCCTTCTTTATCTCTCTGTATTACTCTTTTACAGATTCGTTCTTGTTTCTTTTCTGGTTTCTTTTCAAATTGTTGAAATGGTTTTTTGTTGAACATTTGACCTCCTTTATGCTGATGAGTCGGTATTTATCTTACCCTCATAATACCCATTTAATTCAAGAAATTTTAAATAAACTTCTGTAGAATCTTTGGCGGCTTGTTTTGCCTTTTCTGTATCATTGATAGATAGAAACCTCGTCGATAATTCTTGTAATGTCATTGCAGTTAAACATAAATGTTTAGCCATGCACCATTCCTGAGCCTTTGAATTTGGTGTAATCATGTTTAAGTATTTTGTTCTTAGGCTTCTCATCCACTTTAAATTTTCAAGATATTTTTCTTCGTTAGTTGAACCAAACGAGCCAATGCAGTGTGCCTCAAAGGCGACCATATTTTTACAAGATTCAAAACAATCCTCTACAAATCCTACATCCTTCTCTATTGATTTTGTTTTATCTTTAAACATTATTCTTTCCTGAAACAACAAGCATCTAAAAGATTATTCTTTAGACCTTTGTCATTTCCCTTTGATTCAGCTAATGATGTTATAACCTTAACTAAGTAAAGTATAATTAAAAAGACTACTATATATGTTATCCAGTGCATTTTATCCTAAACCTTTTTTACAAGATTTAACTCTTGAAGCAATAATTCCCTCAACTCTACCAGAATCACTATCTAGTATGTCGTGAGAGCCAGTCATTATTGGTTCGCAGTTATTCTCTCTTGATACTTGAAAAGAGAACTCTGTGCCTGTTGTAGTTTTTCCTTCTTTGTCCGCTTCAAAGATTTGACAATGTGTATTTACTCCGTCTTCAGTTTCGCAACGATAACCAGATTTTCCTTTTCTTAACATATCTTTTATTCCCATGTTTTCCTCCTTTTTACTAAATCATAGCATATATATAAATCTGCCGAATCTATCCCTTGCACTCTACACCCCTCTTAAAAAATCCTTTCTTGACAAACTTACAAGATTTGTTAAATGTTAATGGATAATATTTTCCATGTGCCTCAGCTGTTAAATCTTCATCTGTTACAAAGTCATGGTCAAAGTATGCAGAAACATAACTCCATGCTTCTTCCATGCTATTTGCCCCTGGAATTAAATTCCCATTAACAATTAGAGATGGGTAACTCCCCTGATAGTGTTCTAAAAATATTGGGATTCTTTTGTCTGTCACAACACCATAATCATGATAATCTGTGCAATCAATTATTTCAAAATGAATTTTATGTGGAAGTTTAGATATTATTTTTTGAATAAACTCCTCGTACAATCTGCAATGGGCACATCCCTGTATCTTAAACAATCCTGTGAAATTAGACAATAAATTCCTTGTGGGGTTACTAACTTTCATTTACCACCTCTGGAATATAATAATATCCTTGTTTATCTTTTTTATAGAATTTCTTTTTTCTTGGAATTTTCTTTCCACTAACCATGTCAAAATAGAAAGATTTAGATTTATTATACACCACTATAGTCATTGGATGCTTACCATGATGCCCACAACAACAAGCAACTATTTCAAGATGTGATTTAAGACCTCGATTCAAAAAGAGTATAAAGTTCCCCATGCAAGAATCAATAGTTGAAGGACAATATTTGAATTGGGTTTTCTTACACATTTCTCTCTCCTTCTCTTGGATTTACGCACAAATCAAAAGCGTGTTTATAACATTCCATAGTCCCCATGATAAGCCCAGTATTTCCGCAGTTTAAACAATTCCAAGGTATCGTTCCACCAGGTCCACAGGCATAACTAATCTTCCCATTAACTGAATCCCAAGAACCGAAAAATTTAACAGCCCCTTTTGAATTGCACTTCTTACATTTTATATCTGTTCTAATTTGATATAGTTTTTTCTTTTCTGTCATTTTATTAGCCACTTTCATTTTCTTCCTCCAATGTGTCTATAAACTTTTTGCATTTGCATTTTCCTACCTTACAATATCCATCTCCCTCTAAATTTTGTATTGTGTGTTTTTCTTTTATGTGTCCGCAAGTTCGACATCTATGTTTATTCTGTTTCATCTGCGATACTCCGTAAAGCCAAAACCTTCCGATTCATTAAACTGAAAATTAGTTTCTTCAGGAGTTTCCTCAATAACAGGAATTTCATCAACTTCCATTAAGGCAGTTACTAATTCCTCACTGTAAGGCTCTGACTTAACAACCACCCCATCCCTATAAATTTCTATAATCTTATTTGGGTTATCATAAATAGCTTTGCTTTTTGCTAGAGGACTAACTCTAATTAATCCAAACCTAGCAGGAAGTGTTGGTTCTTCTTTCTTTCTAAACCATGTCAAGGGATTCAAGTTCATCTTCACCTCCTGGAAATAATGCTGAAAATTCTTCTTCTCCATCTTCGGTTTCATCTTCTGGTTCTTCGGTTTCTAAATTATTTGGTAATGCTGGAGGATAATGTGAACCCATAATTGAACTGTCTCCTGCTTTCTTTGTCATCATCTGTTTATCATCTCTTGTCACAACGCCTAATACTTCTAAAGAATGTGCCATCTCAACAAATAAAAGATAATTAAATAAACTTTCATCTTTGACATATTGGTTTCCTATCAAATCTTTATCTAGTGTGTCAAACTTTTGTTTTGCAGAAATTAAAGGATTAACAACTAAAACTTCTGCACCCTGAATTAACAACTCAATGAAAAGTTTTTTCTTCAAATATATATCTGATTCTAATTTGCTACTCGCATCCCTCCTATTCACTAAACCAGTTTCAATTGCATCCAACTTTTTATTCCACCTACCTAAATTTTCTATATATAAAAAGTAAAACTTAGAATATTCTTCAAGATATTTATTCGTGCTTGGGTCGGCTAGATTCTTTAAAGCTGTGATTGTGGTTTCCAAATGTCTTTTTGTATTTAAGATTCTGCTAGTTCTAATGTCATTTCGCTTAGATTCAAGAATATTAATTCCGTTTGTGAACTTTTCAAAAGAAGATTCGGCTAGTTTTAAGTCTGAAGGATTATCTTTCATCACCTTAATAAAAACTGTTCTGTCTATCATAGTTTCTCCAGTAACTCATCTATCTTATTCTGTTTTTCTAAATTAAGAGTCCATGTTGTTATCTTTGGAGGGCTTCTAAACTCACCTCTGAACACTTCTGTTTTCTTAAAAAAAATTCCCCTGCGATTTAAAAGACTAGCACTGGAATGAACATCTGAAACTGACAGCCCAGTAATTTCAGCTAATTCTTTTGTTGTTGCTGTTTGCTCTAGGTCGATTATAGCTTTTACTAAAATAGCTTGTGTTGGTCGCCATCCCATTTTAGATTTTATATAAAGTGCTAAAAAGTTAAATAATGTTATTTAATGTTATTTAATGTTAAATAACTTTTAATAACTTTCAGCTAAATCTTCTTATCCCCCTGTTGTTGAACTTCAGGAACTTCTTTTTCAATAGTCACCTCTGGAAGAATCCCTTTGTAGAAGTTAATATCATCCTTAGTTTCTGCTTTTACCCACTCTTGCATTGTTTTATCTCCATGCTTTTCAAGTTTGTCCAATAAGTTTTTAATGATATATTGGTGTCTGTCTGATGAGGATTCAAGATAAGTCTTAATCTCAGATAGTTTTATAATTTTACTTTGCATATCTCCAACCTTAGTTTCAAATTGCATTGCTTTGTCTAAGACACTACTTAATTCTGTTTGAGATAAGTTGGAACGATTTTCCAATAACTTCAATGCTCTGTTTAAACTATTTATCTTATGGTCTTTATCAATGTTCATTTTCTCCATTCTTTCGGTGTATCTGTGCATTTCTCTAAGTTTCTCATCTCTCTCAATTAGCATTTCTTTTACAGGTCTCATCCTAGTTTCTGTTTCTCTGTATTCATCTTCTTCTTGGTCATACATGACATCTGGATGTTCTTCTTCTTCTAAATCTGGAACTGAATTTAATTCGCTATCAACTGCCAAAGGAATCCTTTTTCTTTTCATGTAATTTTCTAATCCATCTGGTTTCCAGATTAATTGGGTTATGTCTTTTGCCATACCTAGAATAACTCCATTTACGTCTGTGAGTAAGAAGTAACCATTATCTGCAATTAGTATATCTCCGAATTTACCAAAATTAGTAGAGTCATCTTTGTCTGTGACATCTATTGCTTTTGCGAATTTAGTTGGTTTTTTTTCAGTACCGCACTTGTTCATAAAATATCTTAAAGAAAATGTGTGTTTGAATTTATTTGACCTTATCTTTTTTCCTTGCTCTTGAAGTTTGTGGGCTATAACTTTTTGATATTCTTCAGATGAATCCTGTTCTTCTTTTTCTCTGTCTTGAGCATATCTCTTTGCTAGTTGGGCATCTCTCCCATGAATTTGTTTTTGTTGTGCTTTAATTACTTCTTCCCTTCTAATTAGTTCTTCGTCTAAGGGGTATCTAAGTTTAACATCATCCTTGATATTAAAAAGCCATTTTCCAAATCCTTGAATTGAACTTGCTATAGTCATCCCTCTACCTCTGTAATAAATTCATCCCATTGACTTCTTATCGTACAATCTTTATGCCAATATCCTTCTTTATTAATCATTGCCAAATCATCCATGTGAACTGGTTGATTGCATCTAGGACATAATTTCATATCAGATGTAATTTTTATTGGTGCTTTCATCCTACATAACTTGGGGACTCATCCCCACCTCCATTTGGTATTGGGTCGCAGTTTGGACAATATTGTTTTCCATTATAAACTAATAACAAAGCCCCACACCTGTCGCAGTTTTCCATTAGTATTGTGCCCCTCCAGAAAAGCCCATGTCTACTCCAGAACTTGAACCTGAACTTGAACTTCCAGAAGTATAATAATAATATCCCAAAATAAGCACACCTGCTAAAACAAACCACCATTTCTTATTCCAATCCCATCCCTCTATTTGATAAACTCTTGTTGTCTCTCCAGCTTCGATTGTGTATTTTCCTTTTTTTCCAGGTTCAAATTCAATTACAGAACTATAACCTGTTAAGTATTCTTCTCTAGGTTCATCATCTTTTTGATAATAGACAGTCCAAGAAACATTTTTGTTTAAGGTCATAACCTGATTTACTCCTTTCTTAAATTCCCCTGCTGATTTAATTGTAATTGCAGAATCAACAGTCATGTTAATTAGTGTGTCAGTCCATCCCTCTTTAAATGCTTCAATAGTATTTTCTCCAGGAATTAAATAACCTTCATAGATTTCTCCTTTACTTTCTCCATTGACATAGATTGTTGCGTTTATGTCCGTTGTGATTTTGAAATAAGTTTGTGTAGTTCCGTTGTTCGGAGTAATTAACACCTCTATTGGTTTTTGTGTTAGTCTAATTTCTTGGAGGATGTCGTTATATCCTGGGGCAGAACCTCTCAATGTATAATTTTTATCTGTGTCAAAAGAAAACATGAAAGTTCTACCAGAACGATTTGTTAATGGAATTGCATCTATCTCAATTTCTGGGTCTAGAATTAAAGAATTTGTTTTGTTATCTACTAATTGAATTGCGATTGTTTCTCCCTCTTGTGCTGAAGTAAGACTTGGAGTAAACAAAAATTTAAGATTTGTTCCTGGGACAGCACCACCAGAAGATGTGATTCTTAATTCTTGTTTGAAGGGTTCAAAGATTGGAGTGTTTCTATATGTAAATAAAGCCATAAAATCAGCGTTTCCATATTTTACTGGCTTGAATGTGTAAGTGAAAATGTTTGAAGTAATATCAACCGTAATCCCTTCAAGGTATTGAGAGTATTGAGGTTCTACTTCTAAATTATTAACAACTCCCGAACAAGTGAAAGTATAAGTTTGATTAATATTCATGGAACTAGCAGATAAAGAACAAGCTGGTCTTGTTGAAAATGTTGTTGAATCTATTGGGGTAACTCCAGAAGTAACTTGAAGTTGTAAAGAGACAGTTGGTAAATCAATCATACCTTGAGAATTTAATGCGAATACATTTAGATTTGTTTGATAAGTTCCAACCTGTGCATCAATTCCAGAAAAGATTACTGGGATTTGAATTGATTGTCCTGGGGCAACTTGCCCTAAACTTAAATCTCCAAAACTAATTGTCTCAACTCCAGGATTAAAGTCTACACTTTGGATTGTAATTGGTTCTGGATAGTTTGAAGGAACTGTCACAATTATGTTTTGAGTTTTTTCTGAATCTTGCTGAACTGAAATAACTTTACTTGTTGGGAAAATTAAAATGTCTCCTTGTTGAACTTCGGAGGTTTGAACAATCATAACAACTGGAACAGTATAATCTCCAAAATCTATTGTGTTAAAATGAGTTCCAACGGGAGCATTGTTGTCAAATGTGATAGTTATGGACTTACTTGAAGGCGAAGCCCCAATAACAGTTTCATCAATTTCAAAATAAAGACTATCTTCACCAATAGAAACAGATTGATTTAAGTTGTTTGTGCAGTAAATTGATTGAGAATCTATTGAATCTCCTTGTGTGAATGTAATCGCAACTTCAGATGGGTCGCAAACTACACTAGCCATGACAACTTGTGCAAATAAGATTATTGCAAATACTGGGAGGATTTTTCTTAACATCTCACATTGGATATATTTATCTATATATAAATCTTACGAATTAATCAAATGAATGTAGAAAGAACACTAATCACCAAAAGACCTGCAATTATGATAATTCCCCATTTGATTGGTTTTTTGATTGCTGTGACAAAGTGAAGAACTAAATAAACTAATCCTAAAATCACCAAGATAGAAGTTAGTTTTGCAGTTGTCGGAGAAGTTAAATAGCCAAGTCCAGCAATATAATCTAGAAAATCTTGAGAGATACCAGAGACGAAATTTCCAATTTGATTAAGGATTTCCATTAAAATTCACCCCCTATTACCATCCCCATACTTCCAGAACTAGATTTATTAAATAATTCCTTAGTTTCAGAGAGTGAGGCATTTGGAAAATTGTCTGGTCTAAATCCTTTTTTGTAAAACAAACTAGCCGAATTTAGTCTTGATGCCTGGGCGTGAATTTTTTTAGAATCTTTTTTAATGGAGTCTATTAACTTTCCCCCGATTCCCCTTCCCCTTTCTTTTTCAGGAACAAAGAATCTAATAACAGTGGCAAAGTCATTTTTATAATTAGGAACTACATCCATAATTCCACCCCCAGTTTTGTATCTGCAAATTTGTAATTTTTCATTTGCATCCCATTTTTTACAATCTTTTGTAACCATAATGGATTATCTAAAACATAATTAGTATTTATAGTTTTCGTAAGACATTTAAATAATGATTTGCTTTGAATTGTATGGAATTTCTCAATTGTCCCGTTTGTAATAATGATTTTGAGGTCACAAGTAGTCAAGTCAAAAGAAGGACCTGCTGTTCTGCCAAATGCAGAGGGATAAAAAGAAGCAGAGATTTTGCTAGTGGATTGTTAGCCTACAAAGGACATTGGCTTGGTAGAAATAGACCCAAATCAGAAAAAGAAAAAATAAGCAAGGGGTTGAAGAAAGCCTACTCTGAAGGTCGGAGAAATGTAGCGGAAACAAACAGGAAGATTGGTTCAGCTAATTCTATAAAATTAAAGGAGGCGTGGCAAAGACCAGAAGTTAGAAAAAATATGGAAAACAGACCTCAACATTATAAAAAAGGTCGGACTCCACCAAAAAGTGAGATTAATAAAAGGATTCCTAAATTAAAAAAAGCATGGGAAGGAAAAGAGAGAAGAGAATGGAGGGTAAAACAGATATTGTCTGCCGTTCAAATGAAACCAAATAAGATAGAACAAAGGGTGATTAATCTTATAAAAAATAACCATCTCCCAATATCTTATTGTGGCGATGGAAGAAAGGTAATTCGTGGATTTAATCCAGATTTTATTTTTGAAAATGAAAAAAAAGTGATGGAGATTTACGGAGACTATTGGCATAACTTAAAAGAAGTTCTTGAAAGAGATAAAAGAAGATTGGAAGCCTATAAAAAAGAAGGATATGATTGTGTGATTATATGGGAACATGAATTAAGAAAAAATAAACACGGAGAAAAATTAACTGAAAAAGAGATTGTCAATAAAATTTGGGGTGACGAATTTGATTTTAGATAATTTGGACATTTATATTCTGCTAAGATTGAATCGGGAAGCGTTAGACAAAGGTATGGTTAGCACTGGAGAGATTGCACAGGGATTTTATGATTGTGAGGGAGAGGAATGTGAAGAACATTATAAAGGAAATAAGAATAGATTTATGACAGCAAAGACAAATTTGGTTAAAAGAAGACTTCAAAGTTTTGAAGAAGAAGATTTAGTTGCGATAGATAAGGATGAAAGGAAAAATAGTTTTAAGTTGAATGAGAAGAAAGTTATATTTGAGAAGAAGAAACTTCCAGACGGGAAGATTAAGAAATGTGTTTGTATTCTTGGAAATGTCGAAGGAATAGGCAAGTGGATGATTTTTGAAATCTAGTAAATAATAAATTTAGAAAGTATTTAAATAGTTCTTTTAAGTTGATTAAACATGGCACGAAGAAAGAACTCTAGAAAGAAAGTCACATTTATGACAGCTTGTAGACGTAAAGGATTGTCTTCAGGTGATTGTAAAATCTTAGAAAGAAAAGTGAGGGCTAAAAAATGACTGATTTAATATTGATAGCGTTGGGAATAGGAATTGGCTGGTACTTAGCGAAGAATACGAAAAGGAAGATGTTTAAGGTTGGTGGTCGGAGGGGAAGACGATGATAAAATTG
>Ga0164310_10000081_pt1 | contig 45393 bp, 55 predicted proteins | sample GuaBasSedimGuay1_FD_121795 | JGI IMG/M metagenome (GOLD analysis project Ga0164310, IMG submission 121795) | Subseafloor sediment microbial communities from Guaymas Basin, Gulf of California, Mexico - Guay1, Core 4569-9, 0-3 cm | ecosystem: Environmental > Aquatic > Marine > Hydrothermal vents... | reverse complement strand
CTAACACCCTAAGTACCTATCCGTTAATAACTTACACTACTTATTAATATATAAATTTTATATCTTAAAAAAGTTTGGCACGGCACTTTTACAGAACTCTAACATATTGATTATGAGTCATTTAAAATATTTTAAAAATGTTTTATTAGTGTACTATCTTACTAATACATTATGCTTGCAACACACATTGGTTCGCATTTTGATTTTATAATCTAATTGGCATAATACGAGCATGATATTGTAAAGTATTATATACAATATATATAAAATAATTGACTATCAGGCTAAATTCTCATTTGCTGTTTTTTGCGTTTTTTTTTACGAAAAGTAAGAAAATGAAGAAATGTACAGTATTATGTACAAATGTATGGTATTTTGTACATTTTTTTTCTTAATAATCTGCAAATGGATTTTGTATTTGCAGATTTAAGCGAAAAACCGCTAATCTATGACAGCAAATATATTTTGCTGTCATGGGCTGTATCCCTTTGTGGTTGTGGAATAGCTCGAAATGTGGTGACAGGCAGGTGACGGCAAAAAAAAGAGTACCGGCAAGGCTGAACCCTTATCGTATAAGGCTTTGCGGTGATTTGGTGACAGCAAACGGCTGAAAAATAAAAAAAAACTTCTTCCTATATAGCATTTTTATGCCCTATATTGCCTCCTCTGTGTACAGTATCCTATACTATATACTACTATATACTATTAAACTATAAATATTTATATTAACTTTGCTGTCATAGACAGGTGTGTAGATAGTGAGTATCAATAAGTTAGCCTTGTCAGAACTCCTAAATTTGCCGTCACCTGCCTGTCATGGGAAATAGAGCTATTGTATACCAGTAAAGGCTTTGATGCTGGTGACAGCAAAAAAAAACTGCTGTCATAGATTAGCGGTTTTTCGCTTAAATCTGCAAATAAGCCAATTTTTGACCAAAAAAAATGATAAAAAACGGTAAAAATCACTAAAAAACAGTGTTTTTTCATGCTTAAAATGTTTTTTTAAAAAAACTGCAAATAATTTGCAGTTTTATCGAATTTTTATTTTTACATTTGCATCGTGGATAAATTAATAAAAAAAGAAGACCGAAACGATTTTTATTCGTTTTGGAGAAAAAAAGCTACAAAGAGATTTGTGGCAAAATTCCCTGACCATATAAAAATTAAAGAAGTGCAGAAAAATGGCGATATAAAGCTTAATTTTTTCGTTTGGCACGAATACATGCGAAACAAAGAAAGCGACTTTAAATCGAAAGAAAACGTGTTTTTACTGCAAAATTATGACGGCGCAGTAAGTTATCGGACTGCAATGATTGGCGGATTTTATGACAATGAAACGAACAAGTCAAGATTTAGGGAAAAAATAAAACAAGTTATTAAATATATTGATAAAGTTTCGGGTGGCATGAACAAGGACGTATATTATAAGCATATAGCTATATTGCTTAGTGTGTCCAATAATCGAGATGCATTAAAATTCGGTATTAAAAGGGCAAAAAGGGAATTAAACTTTAAACAAAAAGGGAGTTAAAACAAAAAGAGATTAAGCAATGCGTTGTGGGGTAGTTCACTATTTCAAAGCAATGTTATGTTTCTCTTTTTCAATCGTATAGCATTATCAAAATAAATAAATGAAAAATAATTCAAAAATAAATACTAAAACATTTGATATATTAAATAAATTGTTTTATCTTTGAGGTATCAAAAGCACTAAAGTTGAGATACAAAACTCAAAACGATGGAATTTATAGCAAGAAAGTCAAATCATATTTCAAAAGATGTAAAAAGAAATTGGTCATCATGGAATTTTGGTGAATTAGGTTTTGAAGGTACATTATCAGAATTAAATGAAGCAAAAGAAGAAGCAAAAGAAAATAAAACTTCTTTTGATATTTCAGGTTTCGAGCTTTGGGAAAATGAAATTGACAATGCAGATATTAGAGAATTATACTCTAACTACTGGGTTCTTGTTGATAATGTTAATGCAGAGGATGGTTTAAGTTGTATTGATTTAGATTGCGAAGATTTAGAAACAGCAATTGAGACAGCGAAAAATAGCGATTATTCTGGTGATGGTGAAAGTTTTGATGCAACAGAATATAAATTAGTAAAAACAATTAACGATCTTCATATTTTTCAATATGAAGATTAAACACCTTAGAAAACAAAAAGGAATTACACAAAAAGAGCTTGCGAATCGTTTAAACAAAGATTTCCAATACATTTCAAACCTAGAAACTGGCAAACGAAATGCAAGTATTGAAGTATATTCTAAAATATGTATCTCATTAGGTTATACCGAACTTGAAACACTTCAATTTATAGCTGACAACCTTGGTTATTCGTGTGTTTTGCGTTGCGTATAACGGTAAGAATTTGAAGCGGAAAAATTTCCTTCAAATTTTTATGATTACAAATTTAATGTTATGTTTCTTATTTTTAATCGGTTATATCTATCCTGAAAAAATAAATACAAATGTAAGCCTGTGAAATTCAAGCAAATGTTATGTATATTTTTTAAAAACAATGATAATAAAAATATCAATATTTCTACACTATCTTATATCATTGATAGTTATCATTTTGAATGTTATAGCAATCCCGATGCCGTTCATTAGAGTAGAAATAAAATCAATAAGTTTTTTGCATCGTTATTATCTTTATAGATATTCGTGGAGATAATGAGATAAAGCTATCATTATCGGGTGAGTATTTTTGGGCAATAAGCAACTTATTGAAAATGTTAAAACAAAAATACAAGTGAAATAACAAGGAGATGCAACTAAATTGCTATAAACTCCTTGTTATTTTTTGTTATACATAACGTGCGGATTGGAACCCTTAAAAAAAAATGAAAGACAAATTAAAAAAAATGAGTAAAGTAAATAATACGCTAAAAATAGACAAGTATACAGTATATTACAGCACGTCAAATTTAGGTAGTATTGTTGGGCTTAACGATGGCAGGTACTATGATATAATGGGTGCAGACGGAATTGAGGGTGAATATATGACTATTAATGATGTTTTGGTATTTTTTAATAAAAAAGAAAAACAAAAAAAATGAACTTCAAAGAAAAATTAAAAATATCAGAACTCGAAGCAATTAAGTTTCTCGAAGAAAAAGGATACGATATAGGGGTTACAACTGATCTACAACGAACAGAAGAATGGTTTCAGCAACGTAAAGGAAAGTTTACAGGTTCAGGAATCAAAAACCTAATGAAAACCTCACGAGCCACAGCCCGGCAAGAATGGGGACGTGCTGAAAAAACTATTGATTTTGGTGCTTCGGCATTAAAATATATTTTTGAAAAAGCAATGGAAATAAAAAGGAATAAAGTAATTCATTTGAGTTCATCCGCTGCAATGCGTTATGGCACCGAAAATGAAGACATTGCATTAAAAATATTCTTATCTAAACATTCAAATTTAGTTCACAAAGAAGTAGGATTTTTAGAATTTCTGCGCGGTATAGCAGGGGCAAGCCCTGACGGTCAGATAGTTGATAAGATAACAGGCGAGGTTTACGCTTATGAAAATAAATGTGCAACATCGTGGGGTACATTTTACGATAGAATTTCGGATGTTGACGAAAAACATATTGATTTTTGGCAGTTGCAAGCTGAAATGTTAAGTTTGAAAACAGAAAAATGCATATATACAGTTGCTGAGCCGTCCGAAAATATTTTTGAGCCAAATATTACAGACGTTTTTGATACTGTTGTAGAAGCATCAAAAACACACCAAAAGGCTATGATAGATCGTTGTCGTATAGGTCATTCGGCAATTCAATATTTTCTAAAAGGGGAGAATATTGATGTGGCTTTGGAATATGCTATTTCAGAATATAAATTAAAATAAATCAAAAAAAGTTTTGATAATTCAAAAATAAGATTTATATTTGCATAGAATTTAAGATTTAAACTTTTTAAAAACTTCAAGACAATGACAAATCAAAATATTTTTGTTTATGATAGTGCAGACCATCAAGGGCGTATAGGTCGCGAAGAAATTTTATCCAATATTCCAAACGGGTATATTGGATTTGGGTATACTAATGAGGATACGAGGTCTTCAGTATATAGAGACAATTCAAAATATACAGAATTTGGGATTAATATTCCTGAATCCATTAAAGAAGAATTCAGAAATATATTATCAGAAAAAATTAAAACAAAAGGCAATTGGTCTTTTGCTTTAATATCAAAAAAAGAAGAAGATCTTGAACGATATCTCACAAAAAAATTCATCCCAGAAAGGGTGAAAGTATCTGGGACATTAGGAAGTGGAATGGCAAGACAAATGGACTTTAAAAGTCCATTTCTGAAAAAAACAAAAACATATACATCAAGACGGTACGTCGAAATAACGTACAAAGTAACAAATGCAGGTCGTTTGTATTTGTTAAACAGTAGATATAGTAATGTAGAACACTATTTAAGAGTATCTAATGCTTTATTTGTTCAGGCTCTTAATAAATCAAATGAATGGATTGATTTTCGATTCATTAAATAAAAAAAAAACACAAATGAAAAAAGTATTATGGTTTAGTCGCCATAAAATGACTATCGAACAAAAAAGTACCTTAATAGAAAAATTAGGGCAAGTTGAAATAACACAGTTAAGCGGTACGGTCCCAAACGTGCATGTGCCGTTTGAAGGGAATCCGACTGATGATGACGGCGGTGTTAATGCTGATAAAGTATTAATCGGTATGCAGCCGCATTTAAAAGAGTTGGTTAAAGAATATGATGAAGTAGCAGTTGTATTGCCGATAGGTATGTTGCAACAGTTATTGCCTTTTGTTTCTGCAAAAAGGTTGCTTCAAGCAAAAAATTTAAGGCAAATTGACGATACTGGGAAAGCTACATTTATTTTTGATAAGTGGGAGCAAATCAAAGAAATAAAAATAGTTTTAGCTGATTTGTAATTTAATGCCCGAGACACACCATCTCGGGCTAAAAACTTTAAAAATGAAAAACCCAAAGTGGATGCGAGATGAGTTTATCTCAAATCTAAGAAAAAGGCAAAAAAGTTATGGTTTTGTCTTAAAAATAAAAAACGTAACAGTTAATGTAAAGGATTACGAACTTCCGTACTACTTTGCGTTACTTGAAAAACAATGCCCTAATGAGCTGCTATTAAATGATTTGAATTTTAATAGCAGCTCAGAGGAAATAAAATTCAGATATATACACAATCAAGATTTTGTGAATATTGAGAATTTATCAGAAATAAAGAGAATAGTTGAATTAATTAAAAACTTAAAAACATGAATGAAATATTATTCTTGACAGGATTATTAATTTTAGTTATGATTGCTATAATTATAACTAAAATAAAACGCCGCAACGGATGGAAAAATCAGTTTGACAATTGGCGTGATGGAATTAGTAATCAAAATTTATAACATGAAAAAGTCAGCAATTTTTTTAATAATAATAATATTAATAATAAATCTGTCATCATGTGTGACAGATGAATTATATTATACTCATGCAGACATAGTTAATGAAGCAAACAACTTTATAGACGACCCACTTTTCGTAGCAGAAAAGTACAGCTTAATTCAGAATTTTTATGATATAGATTTTGAAATAAAGCTTGCAACCGAATCATTATCACGTTATCCTGATTCTCATCAGAGAATTGAGAGATTAAAATATTTGCAGGATTTAAAATTGATTTATGGTTCAAATTTTTTGCCTGATACGGTAAATCAGATGCACTTAAAAGATGTTTTAAAAGATCCTGATAAGACGTTAAATGGAATAGTATATAATTGTATATTATTTGCACCTTTGTCGGCTGTCAAGATGCCATCTGTGCAAAAATATAAGACAACAAATACCGGTTACCGTGCAGCCAAAAAAATAGCAAAACATTCATATAAAAATTTTAGTAATTTTAATATAAAAATCGGTACAGATTTTTTTAAAGTCAAGCACGGAAATGATAAGTGGGGTATGAAGCATATCATTAAAAGGCATTCTCCAAAAGCCTATATATCAAGGAATAAGTTTCCAAATATCGGTACACATTTATTTTTAAAGTCTGAAATTTCTTACATTTCCGGGCTTATGAAAAAAATAAATTCAGGAAATATTATTAAAATCGAAACCCGGAGCGGTTATAAGATTTTTCATTCAAATATTCGGAATAGATATGGAATTAAAAGGACATATACACTTGTCGTAGAAGAACATTCACGGAAAGTGATAACTTTTTATCCACGTTCAAGATTGTCTTTAAATATGAAATTAAAATTAAAAGGTATCGCTGATAATTATTTAATTGTAGTTAAAAAAAGAGATATAATATTACAAAATATAAAATAAAAAACATGAAAAAAGTAAAAATAATTGGATTGAATATCAATCAGAAATTCGGCATATTACAAGCTTCTCAGCTTGAATTTGATGCTGATAATAATTTAATAGTCGTAAAAGGAGAAGTTGGTGCAGGGAAAACTTCGCTGCAAAAAGCCTTACAATTGACAACACAGGGTAAAAAAGCCTTACAAGATTCAGCCCTGTACGGAAATATAGACGTTGAAACTCAGTTACTTGATGGAGATATACCTTTATTTGTCGGTTGCCGGAGCAACGAAAAGGGCGGACTTATACATACTTTATATACAAAAAATGCAGCCGGTAAAATAGAGAAAAACCCCGTAATTGACGGCATAAAAGCTACACCATCAACGTATTTGAATCTTTTGCAGACTGAACTGACTTGGAAAATGGATGAGCTTACATCAGAAAATCCAACTGTTCAGAAAAAAATACTATTAAAATTATATCAACATAAATTAACCGATCAGGGTGTTATTTTTGACAAGTCAAAACAAGCATATAAAGGTTCTATTTTGCATCAAATTGAGCAGGCAGAAAATAACCGCTCAACCTGTGATATGATTAGAAAGCAGTATGGCGGCATAGCAGACGATTTAAAAGAAAAGGGCTTTGATGTAAACAGACCTGAATCATTACCGAAAGCTGTAAATATATCTGATATTGATAATAAAATATTAGATTTACAAAAGGAAATTGCTGTAAAAGAAAACACAAAGACAAGTCAGCTTGATAAATTAAAAGTACAAGCAGAAAATTTGACTGATAAAGCAATTAATTTCAATAACGACTTGAAAGTAGAGTATGATAAAAAAGTATCTGAAATTGAAGAAAAAAGACAGGAATACCACAATGATATAAATCAGATACTTTTAAATCTTGAAATTGCAGAAAATGCTTATGAATCGTTACAGACGTTAGGATATAGAGGTAATGAAGTAAAAGAATTTATTAAAAATATGCCGCAAAAATATGATAAGTTTTTTGAATTAATTCCTGAACCTGAGTATATTATTATAAAAAACAATAAGATTCAGCCGACACACAAAACACTTAAATATGACATTGTAAGCAAAGTGAATAATTTACGTAATATGTTTAAAAACATAAGTGAAGAAGGCATTGACACGTCAGAATTGACAGCAAAAATAGATATTTTGCGTAAAGAAAAAATAAAGTCAGAAAATATAAATAAAATATGTAAAGCAGTTGAAACATTTTTTGATTGGCAAGCGGCTAATGAACTGGTAGTTAAGCTAAAAGGAGAATATGAAACTATGCTTACGAATATTGACACAGGAGTTGATGGCTTAAAAATTATGTCTGAAAATGATAATTTATTTTTGATGTATAATGGACATTATGATGTTGAATATTTTTCAAATCGTAAAAAAGAATATCGAAAATTGAGCAGTTATTCCGGAACACAAAAGCCTGTGATATGTCTTTTGATTCAGTCTTATTTGCTTAATCAGAAACCTAAAGCATTGAGATACATGTACATAGACAATGTACCTATGGATAGAAAAACTACAAGCCTACTTGACAAAATGGGTAAAGAACTTGACTTGACTGTATTCTTAAATATTACAGGAGACTTTGAAGCTCAAACACTTAATGACGGCGAATATTTAATTTCAGGCGGTGAAGTATTTTTTAATGAATTAAAAATATAAAAAAATGAAAAATAAATTACAAGATTTAAAATCAGAATTTACGGTACAGGGATCGGACGGAAAAATATATCCTGCTCACAAATGGAAAGTAGAAACGACAAAAGGGGAGTTTGCAATGTGTGTTCCTTACGTTGATGCTCGGCAAGTTTCAGAGCGACTTAACGATGTTTTAGGGCTTAAAGGCTGGGAAAATACATTAATAGAGACAAATAGAGATTCTTTAATATGTGAACTGACATTAATAATTGATAATGAACGCATTACAAGGTCAGACGTTGGAGTACCTTCTACTTATGCATCTGAAAAAGGCATGTCAAGTGATGCGTTAAAGAGAGCTGCTGTAAAATTCGGTGTCGGTGCATATCTATATGAAATGCAACCTATTAGCCTTAAAAAAGTAAAGAAAAACGGCAAAATATATGCAGCAACAGATGACGGAATTGCATTAATGACAGGTGCAGATTTAACGAGTTATATTAATATGAAAAATCCTCTTAGAGCAAAGTTAACAGAAATATATAATTCTTTAGATGAAAAATTACAGACAGAAAATACTGAATTATTTACTAAAATTTGGGATTTGATAAAATAATAAAAAATTATGACAAAAATAAACAAAAAAGCATATTATCAGGGCTTAATCGACAGAAATCCGGGAAGCAAAATAAACGGATTTACGACACTTGATGATCTTAGAGAATTAGCAAAAAGTAATTGTATTTTTTGTGTAAACACACATGATATGCACGATGAAATGACAAAGATTTTACTTTTTGTATCAGAATTTTTTGAAATTAAAATAAGTAGAATTACAGAAAAAAATAGACTTCGAGAAGTTGTTTCGGCACGTCAAATTTTTTATGCAATGTGTGATAAATATATAGTAACTTCTTATAATCATAAATCTAAATTTTATGACGTTTTATTTTCGATAACAGGGCAAAAGAGATATAATGTAAACCATAGTTTACAGCAAGTTGCAAACGTACCTGAATTGAGAAAAGATTTTGCACGTGCCTGTTTGAAGTTTGAGAATGTTAAATTTAATTTATTATAAAAAAATAAATTTAGTTGCAATAAATAATATAATCGCACTACACTTTATTCATAATTTATATACAATGATAGAAAAATATTTAAACAGAGAATATTTAAAATCTCCGCCTGTAAAATGCAATTCTATATGTGCATTTACAGGAAAAAAAATAACAGAAGGAGTTTTAAAATCAAAATTAATTTCAAAAACTTTTACAGATTTTGAATTAATAAAATATAAATCTGATTATGTGAGTGTAGATATTGCATTGTTATTGAGCAACGTTATAAAAAATACAAAAGGCAACATGACTTCTTTGCGAAATTACTCATTTTTTGCAAACAAGGATGGATTTAAAACGTTAATGAGAGATGAAATATTAGATTTGTTGTTGAATTTAAAAGATAGTAAATTTCAAATCTGCATAACTTTTAGTAACAAAAAACATATTGCTTACAAAAGTAAAATGCAGATTAATAATCAGATTTTCACAATTACGACGGATATTGGGAATTGTGTTTTTGACGTAAAAAAAACAAAGCATATTTTACTAATAATTCAAAATTGGTATAAAATTGTTGAAGGAAATAAAAGCAAGCAAGAACCTACTTATTTTACTAAATCGGACATTTTAGGAACAACAATTCCAAATTTTAAAAAGATAAAAAATTACGGAGTTGCTAAATATTTTGAAGAGACAAGATTCTTAGAAAATTATAGAAATACATTATATTTTAAATTATTGATTCATATTTTAAATAAAAAAAATTAATTATGTTGAAAGTAAATTACACATTTAAAGCCGTTACTCCTTTATTTACAGGCAGTAACGAAAATAAAGGAACAGTCAGGACTTTAAGAAGAGAAAAAGTTTTATTGCCAAAACCCGAAATTATTAAAAGTAGTTTTAAATCTAAAAATGAAAGAACTCAAGCAGTTATGGATATTATCTATTCTGTTTATTCGGAAATTGATTTAAAATTAAAATCAGATAATTATGGATTTTACGATGCGTATGCAAATAAAGTAAAAAATGCAACATATGTAAAAACAAAACAGGAATTTTTAACGAAGCTTACCGAAAGTCTTGATATAAAAAGTATGAGTGGAGGTAATTCTAAAATGATATTGCATTCATTAAATAAATTCAATGATAATGAGTTAATCATAACAATTCGCAATGAACATGCTTATTTAATGATTTTATTGCGTGAATATGTTGCTTTTTTTAAAGATAAAAATAAAGTTGCAAATGCTGGATTTGAAAATGAACCTACTTTATTTTCTGAATTATACGAACCCGAAAGTGTAAAAATTGAAGATATTGAGTTTAAAAAATCATTTGAAACTGTACCTTATTTTAACGGAAATTCAATTAGAGGATATTTACGTAGGTTGGTAATGTCTGATTTTGAGCAGATTGTAGGAATTGAGAGTATTGAAAAAAGTCTATATCATCAATTACACACAGGAGGCAATATTAGTGATAGCACTGAATTTGAGGATATTGCAAAAAGAGATGAATATATATCAAATTGTCCTGCAATTTCACTTTTTGGCAGTGCAATCGGAAACATGACAATTCATTCTGATTTAAGCAATGTAGGTGCAAGATTAAGATGTATTGAAAATAATTCCGGGAATTTGAGTTATTGGGAATTTTTAAGTAATATTTTTATGACTAGGCACGACACGTCTAAGATAGAAAAAAATATTGAAATAGTAAAAAAAGAAAGCAAAAAAGAGCGAGCTGCTGATCAAATGATATTTGAAACGGAAACATTTTGTAAAGGGTCAAAATTCGATAGCATGTTCATTTTGCGAACATCGAAACAACGAAAAGATTATGATTTAATTGTTTCTTGTTTTTATAGAATGCTGATTTTGTGGAAAAAAGAGCCATTCATCGGAGGTAATTCTGCAAGAGATATGGGAATGATTGAACTTGATTTTGATATACCTAAAAATGCAGATAAATTATACATTGATTATTTGACTGAGAATAAAGATAAAATAAAAAAATATTTTAATGTATAAAAATAGATTTGTTTGTCCTGTTCCGAACTGGTTGCGAGGCAAACTACTTGAATATAATAGACTTTACGCATTTCCTATTATACCGGAATCGTTACGAAATGCAGAATTTCAAATATTAGATAGTGGAGCTTACGGGCTTTCATTGTCTAATCGTAAAATGAATGATGAATATTTAGAAAATCTGAATATACATTACCATAAATTTTCAGGAAAAAATATTTATTGCGTTGCACCGGACACTTTTTTGAATTTTAAAGAAACAATTGAAAAATTTGAAAAATGGCATAGTAATGATTATCACGAAGTTAAGCCTGTTATTCAAATGTCAAAGGCTAAAAATTTTGATTGGAATATTATAAAATATCAATTAGATTATTACAGTGATTTTTTTCAAGGAAACATTGACTTTTTATTTTTTTCAAATCCTTTTTGCCGACAAATTGAATATCCGAAAAATCTTTTTAAAAGGATACATGACTTATACGCAGTTGATTGGATACATAACTTAGGGGCAGGTTGGAATTTACAAGATGTAAAAGCATGGTCGCAAACTAACGTTAATAGTATAGATACTATTGCTTATTACAATGCTGTTGATTCAGTAGATGGCAACTGGATGCGTGCGTCAGGAACTAAAGTTTTAAAGGCTCAAAAAAATGCTTTTATCGCAAATAAAATAATGACATCACATGAAAACTAAGAATAAACAAAGAATTTTAGATTTTAATAACGCTTTAAGTCAATTAAATTCTGATTTCAAAATATGCACAAAATGAATTATAAAATAACATTTAATTTGCAAACACCTATCAGTTTTTTAGAACGTCCGACTTTTGACGGATTGCTTGCTTTTTGTTACGCAAAAGAATTATTGCAAGATAAATTTTCGCAAAAACTGAGTTATGACAAAAAAGAACAGATAGATTTTTCTGGAATGCCTTTAAACATTCACAAAAATGGCTATTTTATGGCAAGTAGTATGTTTTTTAAAGAATCAGAAGAATTTACAGAGCGATGGCGAAAACGTTGGGATAATAGAAATGATTTTAAAGCTGATTTTGGTAAAAGGTTGAGAAAAGTTCAGATAACAAAAGCAGAATTTAAAAGTTACGATATGCCATATCCTTTGTCTGCAATCACAAGAGTTTGGTTTTTTGTACAGTCGGAGAATATAGCTAAAGTAAAATATCTAATTTCAGAGCATCTTGCAGGAATTGGGAAAAAAGTAAATTACGGGAATGGTATAATCAAAGATTTTGAAATAAAAGAAAGTGATTTTAATTTTAACTCAATTTTTCGACCGATTCCTAAAAAATACGCAACCCCAGAAATGCTTTTAAATTCACAAAAAGTCATATTTAATTTCTGTGCGTGGAAACCACCTTATTGGGATGTGAATAATTTAGAAGAGTGTATTTTAGATGACATATAACGAATAAATATTGGAAACAGTCAAATTTTTATTTTTCTTAAAAATTTTATGTTTACCAATGCCATGTTATACGCTTTATTTTCAGACATATAGCATTATTTAAAAAAAATAAATTAAAAATAATTGCAGTAATATTTGTTTTATAAGATAATATTTCTTATCTTTGATGTATCAAAAGCAATAAAGCTGAGATGTAAAAAATAGAAAATTATGAAATTAATTATTTGGGGGTCAAAAGTAGGATTGTCTGAAGAAGGAAGACAAATAAATGAGGGTAGCACAATGGCTACTGGAACTAAAAAGAACATAGAAGCTATTAAAGTCGCTTCTAGTTTTTTTGACGGAGAAGTAGAATTAGATGTATTTACATCTGATAAAGAGGTTATTGAATTTGCAAAAAAAATAATAAAAGAACATAATGAAAAATAGAAACCTATTAAAAGCTCTCGAACCATATTCGGGGGCTTTTCTTATTCGTGTTGTTTGGGGCGAAATTGCACCCGGAAACATGAATAAATATAGGGCGAAAATACATCGCAGATTGACTAAAAAAGTAAATTTTGAACCTTTGGAAATAGAAAAATTAAATATATTTCTGAAAGTTCAAAACGATGCAATTACCGAGTATTTGCGTTGCGTATAACGTGTATAATAAGTTACCTTTGTACAACAAACATTACAAACGGAACTTTTTTAAAAAAAGGAAAGATGAAAACAAAACTACATATAATAATAGATTCAGAAACAGGATTAGAAATAGTTACATCAAACTATCAAGATGCTTGCAATTTTCAGACTTATGCGTCGACATTTGTCGGATCGTCTCTTAAATATATATTACTTTAATGTTAAGATTAAGAGAATATCAAACTAAAGCAATTTCGGACATACGAACTTTCTTTGGAAAAGGCGGTAATCATTGTATATTACAAGCTCCGACAGGATCGGGCAAGACAATAATATTCTCTGTATTGGCAAAAAAAACCGCAGAAAAGCATAAAAAAGTATTAATAATGACAGATAGAGATGAATTATTAATGCAGACAGGCGGTGCAATTAACCGGACCGGATTAAATGCTTTTTTCATTCAAGCTGGACAAAAATACGTATCAAATGACTTTAACGTATATATTGCTATGTCTCAGACACTTAGACGTAGAATAGATTTGGAATATTGGATTAAATTTTTATCAGGAATTGATTTACTGATAATTGATGAATGTCATAAACAAGAATTTAACTATTTATTTGAAAGTCAGATATTTAACGATAAATATGTAATTGGATTTACGGCAACGCCGCACAGGTCAGGAAAAATGAGACAATTAGCATTAGATTACGACAAAATAATATCTACAATTTCTGTTAAAAAATTAATAGAAAAAGGATTTTTGGTAAATGATGACTATTATGGAATATCAAGTCCAGACATGAGTAATGTCAAAATAGATAGGCTACAAGGCGATTATAAGCCAAAAGAAATGTTTGAAAAATTCGACAGTCCTAAACTGTATTCAGGATTAGTAGAAAATTATAAAAAAATAGCACCAAAAAGCAAAACATTAATTTTTTGTGTAAATATAGAACATTGCATTAAAAGTACTATACTGCTCAGAGATGCAGGATTTACAGCTAATTTTGTTGTTAGTTCGATGAATAAGCCAAAATACCCGAAAGACCCTGAAAATAAAGGGCAAGCAGCAAGGTACAACGAAAGAATGAGAGTTTATGAGCTTTACAAAAAGTATTATGAACTTTACAGCGGAAAAAGAACAGATATATTTAATGATTTTCAAAATAATAAGTTTCAAATCCTTATAAATGCCGGGATTGCGACAACTGGGTATGATTGTCCATCAATCGAAACTATAATATTAAATCGTGCGACAATATCTGTTACTTTATTATTACAAATGATAGGTAGAGGCAGTCGAATTTTTGACAAAAAAACACATTTTAATATATTTGATTTCGGTGGTAATTGTGAGCGGTTAGGCTATTATAGTGAAGACCGAAACTGGTCATTGTGGCATGAATCAAAAGACGGCAAAGGCTTACCACCATTGAAAGAATGCGGTTTTGACAGCGTTGGAAAACCTATCGAAAAAGGCGGTTGTCGGAGACTCATATTAGCATCATATAAAATATGTCCTTTTTGCGGTTTTAAATATCCTGAAAAGAAAACGGCTAAAGTCATAAAATTATATAGTAGTCTATATAAAGATGGCGAAATTATAAATCATAAAAGGGTTTCTGATATGAATTTTGACGAATTGCACGATTATTGGAAATTAAAAGGTCATAAAATAGCTTGGTTGTGGCGACAGTTGTGGTATAGAGGCAAAAAAAAAGCAATAGAAAATTTTGCTAAAAAATACGGTTGGCAAAATTCTACTATAATATCAGCAGTAAAATTTTGTGAGAGATTTTAAATAAAACATTTGCAAATACAAAAACTTAGTTTATTTTTGTATTCTTTTAAATAAATAAATAAAAATGAACATAATAATATTAGTACCAATATTTGATATACGAAAAACAAAAGCTTATACTTCGCTGGTAAAGCTTTGCGAAGACAATAAAAACTTTCCGAAACATGAATTATATCGGAGAGAAAAATATAAATTTCCGTTTTTTAAAATAATTAACGGACATAATTATCTTTTTTTGAAATTTAAAATAAAATGACATGAAAAAATTTGGATCAGACAAGCGTTTGCAAATAGTAAAATCGGCACCGGCTAAGATTTTAAAAGAATCTTACATGACAAAAAGCGGGCAAATGAAAAATCGGTATGTAAAAAATATTAAATCAAAACCAGTTAAGTATATTATTCACAGTTTAAACTAAAAAATTATGAGCATAGCAAAAGGATCATTAAATCTAAGTGCCTTAGTCCATGTAAAAATGGAAGTTAAAGGCAAGTCAGGAGACAAAGTAAAAGGTATTTTCGTGCCGTTGTCGGCTAATAGAATTACAGAAACAGAAAAAGGCGGCATATACTTGAATCTTGTAGCTTTTGAAATGAAAGAAAAAAAAGATTGGGGTACTCACATTGTCAAACAATCTTTGTCAAAAGAAGAACGCTCAAAGATGAGTGAAGAAGATCAAAAAAGTATGCCAATTTTGGGTAATTTGAACATTGATAACACTCCAAGTGAGACTGTTAACAATGCCGCAGATGGTAAAACTTTCACAGAAGAAAGTGATGACTTACCGTTTTAATATTTCTAAAACCATGCATCTTTCTGTTATATTATAAAATAGAAAGATGCTTTAAAAAACTTCAAAATGATAACAGTTCCACGCAAAAAAATGAACGCAAAAAATTTTGGCATATTATTACTAATGTCAGAAATTATTCAAGATATAGTAATGAATAAAAAGTATAAATATTCCGAAAAAAAAGCACAAAAAATTATAATAAAAGCAGTTTCAGAGATTGAAAAAATTGCTTTCGGAAATACCGACTTGACCGACTTTGATAAATATCAAGAAATGATACTTTCAGAGCATTTAAAAGGCATGCCAGACAAATATATCATAAAAATATGTTCGTTTATTATAGACCGTATTTTGCATGAACGTCAAGACTTTAACCTGAACATGAAACAATATTTTGTTATTATTAGTCGATATTCTAATATGCTTACACATAATATAATAACATCATCAGATCTTGCAAAAAAAAATAATGATATGAAAAATAAACAAATACAATTTGATAATTATTTGACATATAATAATATGCAACCACAAAATTATTTAACATATATTCAAATAGATCGATTTTATAATTACCTATCAGATTTCTTTAACCTTAAATTTCAGACTAATGACAATTAAGATACCCCCTGAACATAATTATAAAATTATAGTAGTTCCAAATGAAAAAATGATTGAAAAACCTGTAATAGGTTCAGAAATTAACGATGAAAAAGGAAATATATATATGATTCAAGATTACTTTTTTTATCCTAAAAAAGGTGTATTTCCTGCATCTTTGATAATGCTTGCAACCGGTAAATATATTGATTCAAAAGTTTTATATAGTGCATATCCTCGATCAACTGGTGTGTATTTACTTATTGTAGAAAAGCAAAAATAATGAAAAAAACAGAAAACAAAATACAATACGAAATAGTAACGTGGTTCAGTCAGAAATACCCACAATACAGAGGTTTATTATTTGAGATAAACAATGACACCTATAGCCGTAATCATGCAATGAGAAGACGTGCAATGGGTATGATTAGCGGCGTTTCGGATTTAATATTTATAGTTCCCGGTAGTGGAAAAATTGCAGGAATAGAAATTAAAGCAGAGGGTAGCAATCACAAGAAAGACCACATAAAAAATCAGTTAGAATGGGGTCGTATTATAATGCAGGCTGGCGGTTTTTACATTATGTCATCACACACAACAGTAATTAAAACTTTTATAAATTTTTTGATTCAGGATATGAATTACGAAGCAAAAGAAATGCAAGGAACTCTATTAAAAAGTATTAATTTTAAATTAGATAAAAGTATTGTAAAATTTTAATAAATATAAAATGAAATTACATATAGTAAATACTCTACGAGATGGAATATTAATATATAATAATTCTGATGAATTAATTTTCAGAACAGACCAAAACGGTTATTGGGATTTTGTAAATGCAAATCTATACGAACCTGAACAGTATTCGTCAGAAAAAGCACGAAATATGTGCAGAGTAGCAAAAAAAATAGTAGCAAAAACAAAATTTTCTAAACTATCAGATTTTCTAAATAGTTTAGATTTTCCAATTCGGACAAATCAACAAGATATTTGTGTTGATGTTGTGTTGTAATTGTTGCCAACAGTAAGTAAAACAGGACGTTTGCTGTTATATATTGTTAGCGGTAGTATGGTATTAATAAAAAAAAACATGAAAAATTTAAAAAAGAATTACGAAAAAGCTGTAAATGATTACTGTGAAAAATTTGCAGAAATTTATGAAATTGATTTTGATGGATGGGTAGCTGGCGTACACGGAGAAGTCGCCACATTTGGAGATTTCTTTTTTAATTTATCAGAAATAATTTTTTGCATTGAAAACAAAATAAATTTAAACTGGTTGCTTAATTGGTACGATTTTAATTTAGAATATCATAAAAAATCAACATACAACTTTAAAACATACTGTAAACTAAGATTTGATTTTGAAAGAAAAACAGGATTTAATTTTACTTTAAATGATTTTGAGAAACATTTATTATATTTAAGAATTAAAAATTAAATTATATATTTGCAATCCCCAAAAACTTCAAAAAATGATAAAAAAATATTTCAATATTGTACCCACTTAGCTGCAAGTTTTTGAAGTTCTTGCAGCTGGCTTAGGACGTGCCTTTTAAACGTCCTATTTTTTTAATATTTAATCACTAAAAAAAATGAATTTACAAAAACTTTATAATAATTTTTCAATCATCCCATTGATAGGAAAAGCCCCATTCACAAAGGGATGGACAAGCTATGCTGATAAAAAAATATCATGGAATAAAGTACAATTTCATGATGACAATATAGGAATTGTTTGCGGATTTGAAAACTTAGAAGTAATTGATATTGATAATCATTTTGACGATGCTGATAAATTGTTATCATTTTTAAAAGATAATTTTGATTTAAGTAAATATCCTATAATCGCAACCGGTGGTGGTGGTTATCATATATATTATAAGTGTGCTGACGGTATTGAAGGTAATAAAAAATTAGCAAGTAGAATAAATAAAAAAGGCAAATCAGAAACATTGATTGAAACAAGAGGCAACGGCGGGCAGGTAGTCTTTTATGATAATGTTATAAACGGCAATATATTTGATGTTCCTAAGATTTTAAAAAAAGAAAGGTTGGATATATTAGAAATTTGTAAAAGTCTCAATGAGGTGGCTAAAATTGACAAAAATGAGATTGTTAAAAATAAGACTAAAACATATTTTGAAAGACCCGGAGATGTTTACAACAACGATTCTGCGACACCCCAAGCGACTATAAACCTTTTATTATCAAAAGGTTGGACTCAAATAAAAGATAAATATTTCAGACGACCCGGTAAAGATGCAAAAACAGGAATTTCTGCAACATTCGGAAAGGTCGGAGTTAATAAATTTTACGTTTTTTCATCAAATGCAGCACCCTTTAAACCTGACACATCTTACTCAATGTTAGGCGTTTATGCAGAATTAGAACATAGCGGAGACTATTCTTTGGCAGCTAAAAGTTTGGCTGAAAAATATAATATTAAAAAAGTAAAAAAAACAAAACCGGAACAAGAAACAACACAAGAAAAACTACCAAAAAAATGGCAAGCATTATATAATATTATCACAGAATGGGGTTTGAAATTCAGGTTTAATTTGATAACAAAAGTTTTTGAGGTAAAACACAAAGAATCAGAGCATTACGAAAGTATGAAATTGTTGTATGGTGATATAATTAGAGAAATGGAAGTAAATAGAGATATTAAAAATATCTCAAAAAATAAACTTTCAGAAATGTTACAAAATAGTAATGTTTGTAAAATGTACAATCCTATTCAGGACTTTTTTGAAAACTTACCAAAATGGGACGGTAAAGACTCATTATCAGAACTTTGCGAGCATATTATATTAGCTTTTGATGAAAAAAGAGAATACTTTAATGAAATGTTTAAAAAACATCTTATTCGGACTGTCAGATGTGCATTAGAGACAAAATATACAAATAGAATAGTCTTTGTCTTGCACGGAGATCAAGAAATCGGTAAAACAGAGATATTCAGGTGGTTAGTAGGAGATGAATTATATTATGAAGAAAACATTGACCCGTCCGATAAGGATTCAGTTTTAGCATTAGCGCGATATTTAATCATAAATATTGATGAATTAGACAGTCTGAGCAAAAAAAATGTAAGCAAATTAAAGGCATTTATAAGTAAAGGAGAGATTACAAAAAGGCTACCTTACGGTCATCATGATGAAAAATTTGATAGAGTAGCTTCTCTTGTGGCAAGTACTAACAAGTCTGATATACTGACAGATACAACAAATACAAGATGGTTAATTTTGAAAGTAAAAAGTTTTGACTGGCAAAATTACACTAAAAAAATTAATCCTTTACAAATTTGGGCTCAGGTTTTAGAATTATATAAAAAAGACAACAAAAGCGGAGACCTTTTATCAAGTGAAAAATTAATTAGAGATTCTCGAAATAGTAAATTATTTCTTGAAACAAGCATTGAACACGAAATTTTAGTAAAACATTTTACAATACAAAAAGATTCAGGAGGTCTGACAGCTACTGAAATTAAGCTATTGATAGAAAAACATTTATTTCCGACAAAAATTAATATGTACCAACTTACAAGAGAATTGCACCGCCTACACGGAGAGCCTGTAAGACGTACAATTAACGGCAAATCAGGACGTTACTATATGTTTTCTTATTATTTTGCAGGTGCAGAAATTCAGGCACATCCGGATTTTTTAATTGAAAGTGGGGCAGATGAAGAAGAATTACCTTTTTAGATTAATTAAAAAAACACCTGCATTTAAAAATCACAAAACCTTAACTTCATCAATCTTGCCATTTGAAATATCTAAAGTAGCAGGAACCCATGTGCCGCCAACTGATGTAAATGCGGTTGTAAGATTTGCATTCAAAGTATTTACAAACGCCTGTAAACCTGAATTTAAGGCGTTATATCTTACCATAAAATCTACACTGCCACCAATTTCAGCAGTACCGTTTTTTTTCAGAATAATATAAAATTTTTCGATATTATTTTCATCAGTTGAATATATCCGAATCTCACCTTCATCTGTTTTTTCAGATTTTTGAATATACCCTAAAATCACACTTTTTTCATCATTCTGAGTTGTGCTGTGTACTGCTTGCAAGTCCATAACAGGCTTACTGTCAACACCAAACGGCTGCACATTGTCGGCTGTTTGAATATCATTTTTTCCAAACCTAAGAATTTTTATAAATTCTGACGTTGATTTTTTTACACGACTTATTGTAATCATATTTTATTTATCAAATATATTTTCAACATTCTCATTCTCAGTATATACATCAAGAGGGACGCATATTAATTCATATTTAATATTTTTTGCAGTACCCACGATTTTCACTTGTTCAACAAATAAATATACCCAGTCCTTAATCCCTAAGCTTGCAGCCTTAAACTCAACTATACTGCCTGTTGCAGCGTATTCTGTAACTTCAATTCTTATCTTAATATGTCTTAATTGATTATGAAGTTCAGAGAGAGCCGCATTTTTTACATCAAATATATTTCCATTTCTTAATATTTTAGTTTTAGTTCTTTGAGTATCAGCTGCATACGGATTTTTTATAGTATATTGTCCTGAATCAGGATTTTCGCCTGCTTGTTTTAAAATAGTAGTTTCTGCGTACATTTCTTGCCCATTTACCGTCAATTCTGCACTTATAAATCCCGTGCGACCTTCTTCAATCTCTAACTCTGTATATAAATCGTCTGAATTAAATCGTGTAAAAAGAAGGTCTCCGTGCCTCGTATTTGTAAGTATAATATTTCGCTGTGTTGCAAGCCTGTCAAGATATTGCTTAATAGTTTCATCAATTTTTATAGTAGTTTGATTATAATTTTTAGTAAAATCAATTGCAACATTTTCAGTATAAGAAAATTCAATATCATAAAATGATAATATTTTATCAGAAATTTCCTTTAAGCTCAAATTATTATTTTGTAAAGGATATAATTCTTTAGGTAAATTACAATCTTCAAGTATGCCTGCTTTCGAATATCCGGATACTGAAAAAAGTTCAGAAGTTGAGCTTAATTTTTGCTGTTGTGATATAATTATACCACTTAACAATAGTTGATCGTTTTCATCAAAAATTTCACATTTAGGATATGTTAAATAGTCAGGAATCATTCTGTTAAGCCCAGTAAACGTAAACGAGCTTGCAACGGCGTTGTGAGTTAAAGTTATATCAAAACTTACAAAATGAGTAAAATCTTTATCGTTTATTGTTAGTTTCATAAATATACATAATTATACATAATATTTAATTTTACGACCTTTTTTTATACAAATATATTCATCTAAAGAAATATCATTTTGAATAATAAAATCATCTAAATTACTATCCGAAAAACTATAAAATTTTTGAGTTAAATTTATTATATTATTATCATTTTCTAAAATAATATTTCTTTCCTGTTTTGATTTTAATGCAATCTGATATAATTCTCCAATTGTTAAATTTACAATAAAATCAAGCCTTTGAGCCAAATCAGAATTTTGCTCATGTTCAGAATCATCAAACATTTTTAAAATATAACTATAAGCATCAATTATTTTATTTACAATATCATATACTTGATTCCTTGTTTTATAATCAGAATCTTGTGTCGGATTTACAGCACAATTGCAAGCAATTGATAATAAGCATGTTTGATTTATTTCAAATAATTTTTTATCATCTTTTGAATCAAAAATATTTATTTGCAAATTATTTACAGAATCTATTACAGATTGTACTCTACCCTGTACAGATTGCCAAATTTGAAAAGGAAAATTTATTAAATTTTGAATATCATTTATATAACTTATAATATCATTTGCTACTCCCTGTGCTGACTGCGAAGCGACACGTAAAAAATTTTTATACTTTTCTACATCTTTCTCATTTTCAATGTGTTTAGTATAGTTATCAGAAATATTTTGTACAGTATTCTCAGCCGATTTTATTGATAACGTACTTAAATTTTCATCAAAATAAACCTTTGTTTTTTCATCAATATCCTTTTTTGCGGTTTTAATTTTATGAACATTATTTACTTTCGCTTGCGGATATTTACTTGTTAAAGTTTCAACAACTGTACCGGTAATTTTTGTTACATTCATCAAAGAATTATCAATCGTAAATTCAAGAGGTTGCACATATAAATTGTCATAAATAGGGTGCTTAATTGTCCATTCTTTAGGATTTTCAGAACTTAATAAAAATTTATTAGCTTCATCAATATGATTTTCACCTTGAAACCATAAAACTAAAGGATACTTATATGCTTTTCTTAATTTTCTATCAACATACGAACCTTCAACTCCTGCGAAGTCATAAGTCTGTACGTTATATGCAACTTGCTTTTCAGCTTGTTTCCACAACGGAAAATATGACTCTCCATCGCCTGTAATTATTTCAAGATTTATATTTTCTATTCTGTCTAACCAGTTCATAATTTCATTTTTCTTTTTGCACGTTCTTTAAATAACTTTAATACTTTTTTATGACTTTTTGTTGCTGCGGGATATAAAAAAGGTGATTTATCAATCTGTACTTTTTTATTTTTATCAAGTTTATATAATACTTCAAAATCAATATCTAAAGGTCTTGTTTTAACTTTTTTAATTTGTCCGACAAATCCGTTATAATTTATATAAGTTCCCTTACCGCCTTTAAAAGCCGCACGCCTGAACTTCTTATTTTTAAAGGGGTTGCGACCGCCTGTAATTTTTATAACATCCGTTAATTCACTAACTTTTTTATTTTTTGAAATTCGTTTTTCATGCAAACTTGATATGCGTGCAGGTGTTTTTCCTTTATTATTTTGATAAGGCAAATAGTCCGTTCTTGTGGCGTTACCGCCGATTTCTTGTGCTCTCAATCCAGCTTTTGATTTACTTGAAGACAAAACGCCCACTTTTGCAGTCATTTGTTGAATATCAAAAGTATTTTTACACTTATTAATTCCTGTTTGACTCCTTATAAAAGATTTTTTTCTTATAATAAATTGATTATCAAAAGACTTAAATAGTTCATTTTTTTTCATATCAAATGCTAAATCATTTAACGTACCTCTTACTGTAATAGGCATTGCAGACTTGTTGAGCTTTTCTAATTTATTAATAAGCTCAACAAATTCATCTGCATTTATATCAAATGTTTTTTTCATTTTTTTATGTTATGCAACAGGTAAAAATATGTTATGCAACAGTTAAAAATATGTTATGCAACAGGTAAAAATATGTTATGCAACATAATCAATTTTCACAAAACCTCTATTATAAGATGTTGCACTAAAATTTGCAGTATCAAAATATTTACCTGTACTTGCTGTTAAATCTACATTTGTTGCATTTATTTCACTTATACCTACGCCGTCCTCCATCGCAAGTGGATAAACTTTAGTTCCTGCATCATTTCTTATAATTACAGATATATTACGTATTTTTTCATGATCAGATAAGCCATGAGGTACCGATATAGATGTAATTCCCGTACCCGAAGAGTTCATATTCCAATTTCCAATATCAAGAAATTTTGAATATCCTTTTTTAACTTGAATCCGTTTGTCTATATATAATCGCAATGCACTAATGAACTGATAACCATTATTTTCGTTATCAAAATCATCATTAACAACTAAAAGAGAATCATGCATTAATTTTTGAAAAAACTGAACAATGTCTTGATTAATTCCTTCTCCTATAAGTGTCTGATTATCAACTATTTTGCCATTCAAATAATTAGCATCTGAATTATCGATTCCTGTTTGCAAACTTAAATCTTTAGCCATTTTTTTATTTTTGTAAATTTAAAACCTTATGAATTAGAGACTTAACAAAGTCTTTTGATATATTTTTGTATTCATTTAATCTATTTCCATTTTTCAAATACTTAATTCCATGTATATTTTTAATATAAATTTTTATAGCAGGATATACAGCTTCTTTTTTCACACTTTCAAAATATTTTTTTATCTCTACCGAATTTTCAAAAGGTAAATTATTATCTGTTAATGATTTACGTACTAATTTAGCATTGCTTATCAAATCAGATTTTAACAGTTTTATACTCATTTCTGAAAAGTCATCTTTGATAACTCTGTGAGCTGCTTCTGATATTAAAGTAACCGCCTGTATAATTGCGTTTTTCATTTCCAGATTACCGACAATTCTTTTCTCTATTATATCTTGTGCCTCTGCTCGAAGTACGACAGGTAAACTATACAGAGCTTTATCTGTATCAATATGTTCTTGCAAATTATGAGCAACATCATCAAGCTTTTTTTCATATCGATTTCTTCTATTGTGTGCTTTTTCTTGTAATTTCTTATCTTTAAATCGATCCCTTAAATTTTTCACAAATAAAAGAGCGACAGAACCTACTGCTCCTACTAATTGTGTAATTTCGCTAATTTCTACAGACATGTGTTATTATTAAATATAATTTATTTTTAAAATTCCTGCCGTTTGAGCAGGTTTAACTTTTAATATTAATTCTCTAAATTCCTGTTTTCTAATTGCAGAAATATTCGCATAACCACCTGAAACATTGCCAATTAAAAATGTTGCTTTCATATTATCAATGCCTCCAAACACAAAATTAGAATCTTTTGAACTGTCAATATAATTTGCTATAATTTCGCCACTTACAGCCGCCGCACCATAATTTAATGTTCCGTACCTTGTTTTGCCATAAAGTGCTGCATTATAAGGAATTGGTATTGTATTTAAGTGTACATAAACATCAAATCCTACATTTCTAAGCCTACCTTGTAAATATAAATAATGTTGTCGAGCAGGTATTTCTCCGGGATATTTAATTTTTTCTTTAATTGCAATTTTTCGTTCTGATAATGTTAAATGTGATAAATCCATTAAACCTAAAGAAGACTCCCAGTTTGTAGCATCTTCATTAGAAAAATCATCATTATCAGGTAAACAAGAATCTAATATATTATAACACGTTTCTAAAGCATTTTGTTCAGAAATTGTAAGAGCTTCTAAAAATTGTGTAAAAATTCCATATTTATAAAGCCACCACGCACGCCCTGCTGGAAATAATTGTTTTGTTAATTTTAATAGTTTTTCTTGCATATCATTGTATATTAAGCAGTAACACTATTAATATAAGGTATATCTCCATTTTCAAATTGATATATAGTATAATTAACACTATCAACAGTCATTTCTACTGCCGAAAATGTAGCATTAAAACCAATAATATCTCTTACAATGCCTTGTATATCAGTCAGATAAAGCTTATCTTTATTAATATCATTTGGATTGTCTGCACCTCCTACAAATGGTCTTATATCTTTTAAAAATTCCTTTATTTGTGCTTCAATTTCAGTTAAATAGCTTACATCACTTAATCCTGTAATTGTAACATCTACAGGTAATGGGCTAATAACTAAGTAATTAACATTAAAAACTCCCATCGGCATACGCCCTCTTTCGTTCAAAGGTTTTGATGTGTCAGGATCAAAATTACAAACTGTTTCTACGTCTGAAAGCGTTGCTGCTGTAGGCGTGCCGTGTCCATCTGTAGAATCATCTTCGTAAGCTTCAATATATAAATTAATTTCACCTGCATAACTATCTCTAACATAAGGATATACATATCTTACAGTACTTACATCTGCACTCCATAATCTATAATCAGTTTTTGAACCTCCTTGAGGCTCAGTCTGATAAGATTCTATTACTTTTTCTCTATACTCTTCAAAACTTTCAGCATCTGCAGCAATAGTTGTTACAGCTGTAATATTTGCAAAACTATCAATATTTTCAATCGGTGCTGTAACTTGCAATTCATCACCACTTTCGAGTTGTGCAGTTGAACCTAATTCTAACGCTCTTATTTCAATCGTTTCAGGAGAAGCAATTAACGTAGTATTTATGTTTGTAATAAATAATTTATCAGGATTTGTACTTGAATCTAATGACTTAAACGTAGTGCCGGCACGGATTGTAGCCCCTACTGACCCGGTTATTGCTAATTTATATTCTCCTGCTGTAGCCGGATACGGAAGTCTATTAAGCTTTACTTTTCCAAAACGTTCTAAACTACCACCTTTTTGAACAGAAACAGCCTGATCTACAAAAATATTTTTATAAACAAAACTTAACGATAAGTAATATATTTTTAATTTTGCCGCTTGTACTAAAGATATTGCATTTAGTACAGTTTTGCCGACAAATGATGTTATTCCGAGTTTATTTTTTAAATCTTGCTTAATGCTTGTATATAAGTCATTTAAAGATGGTATTGTCATTTTTTTATAATTTTTCTTCTATTAAAATATTTTTTGATTCTAATAATTCTCTATGCCCTTTTGCAAAAAAATTCACATAAATAATTATTAGATTTGCATAAAAAACATGCTGTATATCGTTTTGTGTTTTCGCATATTGCAATAATGCAAATAAATCATTATCAGCAATTAAATCTTTTTGCGAAATTTTAAAACGGAAATTAGTATCAAAATCCCATGTTAATTTTTCCTCCCAAACTGGCAATAAATTATGTTCTATAACATAATCATCAATTTCTTCTTGAGAATCTTTAATAACATATTCTCTATTCCCTGTCTCAGATTGAAAAAGTTTACCATATTTTAAGAAAAATTTTGATATAACATTCTCAGAATCATGTACTAAAACGTATTTATTACTAATTTCTATATATTCCATAATTTTTTTAATTAGTTACTACTGTCCATCCTTTACTTTGCAAACTCGTAACCGCTGCTGTGCCGTTAAAACCTCCGCTTGTGGTGTCTGGTGCGGCATTCGTACCGTTTGCCGTTAAAGTTCCGTTTATCGCTCCGTTAGAATCTATTTTTGTTAAATTTTCATTGATTTCTGCGGTTGTCATATTATTATCAGAAAAATTTATAATACAATTATTTTGTAATGTTAATTTTTCAAATTCTAATACGTTTAAATTACAATTATGTACATTATATACACTAATTTCTTGCCCCGAAATCGTACTGTGTGTGATTCCTGTCAAATTTGGATTACTAAAAGCTTCAAATTTGTATGTCAATTTTATATTACTTAAATCAAGTGTTCCTGTCAAATTACAGCTATATGCTTGATATGACCTTACTTCTTGCCCCGAAATCGTACTGTGTGTGATTTGTGTCAAATTTGGATTCAAATAACATGCTATACCGTTTGTCAATTTTATGTTACTTAAATCTAATGTGCCTGTCAAATTGCAACTATTTACATTATAACCACTTACTTCTTGCCCAGCAACGGTGCTGTGCGTGATTCCTGTCAAATTTGGATTTGTCCACAAATAAAAAATATTTGTCAATTTTATGTTACTTAAATCAAGTGTTCCTGTCAAATCGCAATTATTTGCTCTATAACTATCAACTTCTTGCCCAGCAACGGTGCTGTGCGTGATTCCTGTCAAATTTGGATTTATCCACAAATATAATTTAGCTGTTAATTTTACATTACTTAAATCAAGTGTTCCTGTCAAATCGCAACTATATGCTTTGTATACACTAATTTCTTGCCCCGAAATCGTACTGTGTGTGATTCCTGTCAAATTTGGATTACTAAAAGCTTCAAATTTGTTTGTCAATTTTATATTACTTAAATCATGTGTACCTGTCAAATCACAATCATATACATAATACTCAGAAATAATTTGTCCCGAAATCGTGCTGTGTGTGATTCCTATCAAATTTGGATTATTATAACTAATAAAAATATTTGTCAATTTTATGTTACTTAAATCAAGTGTTCCTGTCAAATCACAATCATATACATAATAATTACTTACTTCTTGCCCTGCAATCGTGCTGTGTGTGATTCCTGTCAAGTTTTGATTATTATAAACATATAATTTGTATGTCAATTTTATATTACTTAAATCAAGTGTTCCTGTCAAATTACAGCTATATGCTTGATATGACCTTACTTCTTGCCCAGCAACGGTGCTGTGCGTGATTCCTGTCAAATTTGGATTCAAATAACATACCAACTCTGTAGTTAATTTTACATTACTTAAATCAAGTATACCCGTCAAATTATTAGAATGTAAATATAATTTCCCAAGTTCATATATTTTATTAAAAATAATTTCTGTTATATTATTTGAATGTAAATATAATTGTGATAATATATATATTTCTGTTAATATTTTTACACTATAATCGTCAGTTGAAATATAAGTATGTGAATCTGATATGCCTGCAACGTAATCGTCTTTTGTCCCATCACCCCAGCAAATCGCACAAACACCCCCATTTACAGCAATAACATCTACTGATTGTCCCGCATTTCTTTGTGTTTCAAATTCAATATCTATACCTAAAATATTAAATTCTGTCGATTCATCATAAATAATTGAATTATAAGTATCTGAAACTCTAATTTTTGCATTTTCAGATACTGTTTGAAAAATATAATTATAAGTACCCGCATTCGTTAATCTATTTTCTATTACATCCCAACTATCTGTTATTTTTCTATATATTTCAATTTTTACAAAAGGCACATAACCTTTTGTATCCCAATTAATTATAACATTATTACATGCTTTATAAATTTGTAAAAAATTTGTTGTAATATCAATCTGCGGAGGCGGCATAACTGAATCACAACGCCCTATAATTGCTGACTCTAAGTCGTGCTGCGTGCCAAACCAAAGAAAATTAACATTTTCTTGTCCGATTTTTACATTTATACGTATTCTATTATAATTTTGTAAAGTAATCTCTACTTTTACAATTGCATATTTTTTTAAATATTTTAAATCGTGCTCAGCACTATTTTCTAAATCTCTAATTCCTTGTAATGTTAAATTGTTTTCTTTTAATTTTTGTTCAAAAGTACCATTAAATTTTTCCTCTTCTAATTCAATTATCTCATTACCCCACCAATCTTTTGATAAATTACCGGCAAATAATGCTAAATATACTTGATTAGCAAGTCCTTCGACTGTACGTAAATCTCGATTTAATAAGCAAAATTCACCGCCATCTTTACTTTCATATATATATATATCTTGCATTTAATATTGTCCCGTTTGTGATAAATTTATATCAAGTCCATTATTTTCAACTAATTTAGCAAGCCCACTTTTATCATTTATATTTAGTGTTGCATTGCCTTTATTTTCTAATAACATTTTATTAACCTGCGTTTGTGTTGCATCTGCATTTATTGCTTCTTTTCCCACCGATGTAGGCTCGCTGTCTCCCGTGTCAATTCCTAAGCCTTTTCTAAAATCTTTTATTTTTGTAGCACCTATGCCGATTGTATCTCCAATCATAGGAATATTTGACAGTAATTCTAAAAGTTGTTGTACAGGTGTTAAAACCATATCAATTATAGCTATTCCTATCGCTCGCAAACCTGCAATTATACCCTCATTTTGAAATGCAGATTGTATGCCTTCCCAGTGTTTTCGTAACATCTGTATCATACTTATAATCAAGCCCAAAGGACCTAAAGCCATAACCATTGATGCACCCCACTTTTCCCAATTATTTATTGCTAAGTAAATTGCAGCTATCATAACCATTATTGCAACAACAATTAACCCGATCGGATTAGCTGCCATAACCAAATTTACCGCAAACATTACAGCTTTAAACACTACCAAAGCCGCTATCAGTGAGCCTATTACAATCAAAATAGTATCCAAATTACGAATTACAAAATCTAAAATTTTATGTAAAACTTGTAATTTTTTATTACTTTGATCTGTTGAAGTAATAGAATTTTTAAATTTATCTGTTAATTCTTTCCATTTATTCGCTAATGTATTTGTTTTAATTGCTGCCATGTCAGTAGCTGCCGATGTTCCCGTAACTTTGTCAATTGTTTTTTCAAGAGTCGGTATGTTTTGTAACATAATTGCTGCAACACCTTTATTTTCAGAACCAAACATTTTTGCTAAAGTCGCTGAATCATTTTGAATTTTACTTAATTCTTTTAATCTGTCAATATAAGGTACTGTCTTGTCTGATATAATTTTAATATCTACACCCGCTGATTTTAAACGTGTTAAAGCTTCTTTCGGTAAAGCATCTCCAAGCGACATTTTTGAAAAAACAGCTCGCAATTTAGTTCCCGCTTCTGCTCCTTTATAACCAAATTTTGAAATTAAAGCAATTGACCCAGATAACTGTTCAATATTCAATCCTGACATTTTTGCCTCAGAGCCTGCAACTTTAAAAGCCTCAGCCGTTTGCCCTATCTTTGTATCACCTGCAACCGTAGCGGCTGCAAGTACATTCATAGTTCTTGTAGCTTCTGTTGCTTCAAGAGAAAACTGATTCATAACACCTGTCAAATATTGTGCTGACGGTGCTAATTCATCACCGCTTGCCTTTGATAATGTGATACTTGCATCAGTTACTTGACTTAAAGCTTTAGCATTTTCAAGTAATTGTGGCTGTGCAGAACCCACAACTTCAAAAGCCGAAGCAACATCTCCGGCGAATTTTCGTTGTGATTTTGCAACTTTATCAATTTCACTTTCATATCCTTTAAAAGAATCTGTTGATACACCTGTTACTGCTAACAATGACTTTAAAGATGACTCTAATTCTACATTAGCGTTTAAAATAGTACGTCCAATTTCTAACGCTCCAAATCCTATACCTAACTGACCAACAATTCCTATGCTTTTTGAAAATCCACGTCGCATTTTTCTTTCAGCTCTTTGTACTCTTGTAAACGACTTAACAGCTTTATCACTAAAGATTTGCGTGCTTCGTGTCATTTTTTTTACAACAGACGAAAACTTATCTATTGCCGTAAATCTTGTTGCTATGTCGAGAGCTGTTGCCATTTTCGTTAATCATTTAAAGTACTCTTAATCTGATTGTTATAGTCAATTGCATCATCATACCAAAAAAATAACCCATATTCATCAATTCTGTCTAAATATAACTTATTTATTTCAAAAGGTGTCCACTTATAAAGCCTTGCTAATGACTTAATTACGTTAGCAAGGTCTCCTACAAAAAATATACTGCAATTGATTCACAAACTGAAATATCTTCTGTATATAATTTACCTATTAATCCTGTATTTTTTTCTGTCAATGCAGCTATTGTCGCTAACAATCTTCCGTCTGCATCTGTTGTCTTAATTCCTGAGTATTTGCGATTTAACTGCTCTTTTCTTATACGTGGCATAAAGACAAGTTTATCAAGCATTATTTCACCATCTTTTGTTTTTACAGGCTCTAAAAGTGTGTATGTCAATGACATATCGTCCTCAACATTCAAATCTCCATATTCGATTGCTTCGATTAAGATTTTTTCTTGTTCTTCATTTCTTTTACGAATTGATTTTTTTACTCGTTTAAAATCTATCCATTTTTCAATTTGTTCTTCTGCAAACTTTCTTTCTACTTTCATTTTTCTGACTTTTTTTTTAAATTAAAATACACAGCTGACTTATAAAAAATTATAAAAAAAGGGAGTGCATGAAGTCAGCCGAAACATACACTTTGGAACCCTTTTTACTTTAAGATATTCGTTTAATTTTACCCGAAAATGCAATCTTTAATCCTATTGTCGAAGCATTCGTATTGCCCTGAATATCACCAACCGGGCGACCTTTGCCCCCCCAAATTGCACCGCTCACAACTGATATTGTCCAGTCCGCATTTAAGGGACTTTCTGACAATTGCGAAAGTTTATCAAGCTCGTCTTTGTCTGTCTGATCCCACGCGATCGGCGGGGTTTCAAAGCTTCCTAATGTTCTATTTAATTGTACAATCATTTGACCGTCAGCCGTTACATTATTTGCATCGTCATTTGTCCGAAAACCGCCTGTATCAAGGGTTCCGTCCTCATTCGCTTTGCAAAATAATGTACCCGAACCGATTGTCGGATGATTATATGTGATCTCTTTAATGTCTCCACCTACGTACATAATATTATATTTTTTTATAGTTTATAATGAATAATAAAAATCAAATTCAGCATCTGTACTAACAATGTCTGCTGTACTTGTATTTTTGTAACGAAAATATATATCCAATCGTGCCGGATTATTTTCGTTTATATTTACTTGAACAGAATCCTGAGCAAAAGAAACATCTGCAATTAATGCAATTTCTCCAAGTTGCTCTAAAAAACTGAACAACAACTGTTTAACCTGCTTAGGCGAAATTGTATCTGCGACACGTACAGCACTTTCTCCGTCCGTAATCGCCTTATCCAGAATGTCTCTAAGCATTATCACACGCCACATAAATTCAATATTCCAATGTAGCATCAAGTCCCGAACTTTACGATATTTTGCGGGATTTTCACCGTCTGGGTGATATGTCGTTTGAAAATCTTGTACAGTATATTTATTATTTAGTAAAATGACTGTTGAACTACCTGCTTTTGCAATTAAATCTCTATTATTATACTCTGCAAAGTCGCCCGCATCACCATTTGCAGGAGTTGGCATATCATTATAAGATTTGCCGCCATTACCTAAGTGTGGACTATTTTGAGATAATAAAGCTGTTGTTACTGCCATATTTGCCGCCGCTTCAAAATCAAAACCTTTTGAGTTTGGAGACGGGCATAAAACATTAGTAACTTGGTCTTTACGTGCAGATATATCTGTTATTGCTTCAATTCCTGTAACTGTGTCTAATTTTGAACCAAATAATGCTACAAAAGGCTTAAATAATGTTGCTGCATAACGCCCGGTAGGGGTGTCCGGATCAGGTATTCCATTTACCGCTTCTAAATCACTGAAAGCCGTAACTCCGTAAGGATTGATAACAATTGTATTCCATTTTTCACCAAAAATTGCTAAAGATGTTGCGACATCAACTGATCCTGTCCCATCTATATTTGAAATTTCTGAATAGACTATTCCTGCTGACTTTCCGTTTGTTTCTATTTCAATATCTAAAATTGCTGTTGCACCTTTCCATTTACTTGTTATATCCACATCTGATCCTGCAATGACAGCTATTACAGGGGCATCAAGGACATTACTTATTGCATCAACAATTGAAGCTTCTACTGTCGCAACGTCATCACCTTCTTCTACTGAAAATGCGTATTTTTTGCCGTCAATATTATCTCTGCCATTTATTTTAATATAATGCGTTGCATTTTCTGTTACCGATGTAGCTATTGCAACCCCTAATTTATATACGCCGGCGGTCGCACCAACATCCGAAATTTGCGGATATATTTCTGTTACAATTCCACCTAAAAGTTGTGAAGTACGAGGTCTTAAAATTCGTGCTATATGATGCAAAGGAGAACCATATCCATACTTATCACCAACTTGTTTTGCAGTCGTAAACTCGTAAGGTTCAGTCGTTAAGCTACTTTGATTTGCTGTATTTGCTTCACCCAAAATTGCTATTCTTTGCGGTAAATTTTGCAAATTTAAACCGAAATTGCCGGGCTTTATTTTATACCCCACAATCCTGCTTATCCTGTCTAAAGATATTGCTGTACTTGTGCTCATTTTTTATAAGTTTTAATTATTAATTTGTATAAAATACCCCTTTTCGGAAGTACCGATTTTTTGCTGACTTGTATATATTTCGCCTGCAATAGGCTGAATATCACCGTTTAACTCCTCCGCTGTTACTTCAAAAGTCAATTGTCCTGAAACTGTATGTGTGCCGTCTTGATTGCTGCTCGGTTGTGATATATTTATATCAGAAACTTTTGTTGTATAAATAAAATTTTCCGAAAAATCTAATGTTAAATAATTTGGATTTTCTAATATAAAACGTAACACTCCTAATAACTTTTGAAGCTTTAAAACTGCAATTTTATCGCCACCTGATGTGTCAGAATCTTTGCCGGAAACAATCACATCAATATTGTAAAAGTTAGTACCTTTGCTTGTTATCGGCGTGTTTTCATCGTAATTTACATTTTTAAAATATACATTTATTGCGGGCAATTCTATTTTATCAAAAGGTATAAATCTTTCAATCCATACAATGGCATCAAATAAAGTGTTACCTGTAATAATAGATTGTTCAGAAAGTTCATCAGCTAAAATAAAAGCTATACGATTACGTATGCTTTCAAATCTTTGTTCTGTTATTTCATAATCTATATATGCCATATTATGCTGTATAATCTCCTAATATACAAACAATTAGCCCTAATGTTTCATCCGGAAATGTTTCATTTATTCTGAATGTTTTTTCTTGACCTGCACTATTAGTATATGTTACAAAATGTCTTATTAAGTTTACTTCTCCGTCTGAATTTCTTACAGTATATCCTGCATCTGAAAGTAAAGTTTCACTTACAGAAATATGTGTATTTCTTACATTTACCGGCAGTCCGGTTGACGGATCTATACTTAAATGATGTGAACTTGCAAAGCCTTTAATAGTAACAATTACAGACTTATCTACATTCTGAAAAGTCAAATCTGTTGACCATTCTGACTGTGAAAATCTTTTTAAATCTATACGAGACTGTGCAAGTAAATCCATTTCTATTTTTTAGATTTTTTAGAATTTTTAGTCTCTTTTTGAACATCGCGAATTTTAACAAAAAAACCCGATTTTTCACATGCTTCAATTTCAGATTTTAAAGGTTTATATTTTCCTTCTGTATCGAAAATTGTACCCTCACTTTTATGATGAACTACACCGCTAAGATTTACGCTCAAAGATTTTAATTTATATTTTGCCATTTTGATAAAATTTTATTGTTTTTTGAAAAAAAGGCGAGCGTTTGAACCCGCCTTTATCCTAAATGAAAAAACTATTACTTAATGTAATAAAAAATTATGCAGAAACTTGCATAGTATAGATCATATCTACCGACACCGGCACCGCTAAAGGTGCTGAATAAATCTCAAAAATATGAGCTTTCCCGATTTGATCAATATAATTATTCAAATAATATTCTGATGCTTTTTGAACAATCATACTGCCAAATTCTGCTCTTTTCGTATCCCTTATAATTGCAGGAACTCCCGCATGTACCATGTCAAATCGTGTGCCTTGTACAGGTGTCATAAACGAAATATTAGCCGGCAAATAACGAGTAATTGTACCGCTTGCATTTTCGTAAACTCCATCGTAAGTCCAAATATTAAATATATAAGCCCCAGCCGTAATCTTTCCATGATAAGAAGCTCCGGTTGATTTTGCTTGAGGAAAATTAATGTCCAAAAGTGATACTTGATTATAATTTGCATTATTTTTAAAGTAATCATTTTTCTTCATACTTACCCATGACGCACCTGACATTACGAGATTAAATTCAGCCGTTGCATTTTTTCCGTTATTTCTTACAAATTCAGCACCTGCAATGAGCTGTGATTCAATGTCTGTAGTGGTTGTAGTCCAATATCCACCTGCTCCTGTAAGATCAACTTTTGAATCTGATTTACGCTTATAATCTACGTTATCACCGTTTTTAATTGTTACAATTCCTGTGTGGAATACTTCTGCCGCTTGCTTTTCTTTTGCCCGCTCAATTTTGTCCTGCAAAGCCAAATATTTTGCAGCTACATCAGATGCTAAATACCCTATTGTTGCAGGGGTTTTGGACACATCAGAACCGAATACACGGTCGTAACGATCTAAGTCTGTTGCGTCAAAATTTTCATTGAAAAATGGAGGTAAATATACTTTTTCAGAACTTTTTGAAAAAGTATTTCTGTTTCCATTTACACCACGAATTACATCTACTGCCATTCGCTCTGTACCACGCTGTACTTCGATTCCAACGTATTTAGTCGCAAAAGTTTTTACATCAAAAAAACTTTTCAAAAATGATTGTGCAGGAATATTATCTTTCCACGCTTTCAAATATGCCTGTGTAAAGATTCCTTTACTTTGTTCTACCGGTATTGACATTGTTATATATTTTTATGAGTTATCTACTTTTGTTAATTCTGTTCCTGTTTCTAAAATTAAGCCTAAGTCATTAAGCCAATCTCTTAGAATTTTAGTACCTACGACAGTATTTAATGTTTCAACATCTGCAAAGTTTATTTTACTTTCTGCTATACGTCCTTTATTCACTAAAGTTAAATTTTCAGTGGTGCCGTCTGCAACTATCTTATCAATTACACACACTCCAACAGGGTATTGACTGCCGTCTGTGGCATCTTTGTCAAGTGCTACAATTTTTTGAGTAGCTGAAATTCTACCCATGACAAGACCTTGTAAAGTTGCTACATCCGCACCGGATGCCGTTAAATCTGCATTGATAAAAGAATTGAAACCTAATAAAAATTTAGAAGTATCATATTCCTGAAACAATTGATTATTAGTCTGTACTTTTTTTGTTATTGTGCTCATTTTTTATGATTTTTCGTTGTTAATACCTGCCGCTGCAAAAACTTCGGCTTTAAAATTATCTAATTCCTTTGTGTCCTGTGCTTTAGGCTCAGTTTCCTTTTCTTTTTCAACTACTTCCGGACTTTCTGCTTCAAGTTCTTTAATCGTCAAATTCGATATTGCTTTTCGAGACATTTCTGCTATTACTTTTTGTGATACTAATTTATCACTTTTAATACCTGATGTTACTTCTTCAATATCAATATCCGAAAACGCTAACCATGCTTGTACTCTATCTTTCTCATTCTCAGCACCTAAAGCCAAGATTTGAGCATAAATATCAGCATGTTCTTCTTTAAATTTTGCTATTGTCATGTTCTTTTTTATTAAATTATTATTTGTTTTTGTAACTCCTTTTAAATCAATAACTTTACTTCCTTGTAAGTTTGATTTTATTTCATTTTCACTTCCCTGCGAAAATTCTGAAAAAGCTACTAAGTTATTTCTAATTGCCTCAATTTCACGAGGTTGTAAGCGTGTTACTTTATCTACTAATCCGATTTTCTGAGCATCCTTTGCCGTCAACCACACATCTTTACGTTTTTCAGCCTCAAAAATATCTTTAATTGATGAACCTGTAACATCTTTAAACAACTTACTGTCAATTCGTTGCTCCAATTTTGAACGTAATATAGAATTTATCGTATTTAATAATTTTTGATCTTCTTCATTCTCAACATATCCTGTTGCTCGATGAATCATAAACGAAGTAACGTCTAACGCTTCTACTTTATCGAAAAATAGTGATAAGAAAAAAGCCATACTCGACGCATTTCCGTCTACTTTTAAGGTAGTTTTCCCTTTATGTTCTGCAATAGCTGAAACCATGCCCCAGCCGGCAAACACAGAGCCTCCGGGACTATTTAATCTTACTGTAATATCTTCATTTTCAACTTCATTTATTCTTTCTATAAAATCCGCTGCTGTAAAATCGTAAATTGCTGAATATAGTAATATTTGTTTCATTTTGTTTCTGTTTCTATTTCCGTGTCATTATTTATAATAAATTCGCCTGATAATTCTTTTTCCGTTTCAGCTTTCTTTAAAATTGTCAAATAATCACCTGTATTTAAATTTTCACAACTCTGCTCAGCTGTTGTTAAAGGTATATCACTCAATACATTACCAAGCTTCAATCTCTCTGCATTGACCTCTTTATAAGGGTCGATATGCGGTACTGTTGATCCAATAAATCTACAATTCCTATACGCAGCTAATATAATATAATTTTTTGAATAATAGGCACTTAGATAACCACTTTCTTTAATTTTGTTTTTCAAAACTTGAATATCTAACCAAAAATTATAAAAAGGTTTATAAAATTGTTCTGTTAATAGTAACTCTCTATCAACCAACATCTTATATTCCCATGACTTTAAAGCCGCCCTACTGCCTGAATATGACCCCCCAAACTTATCAAGTGCAACTTCGGGCGGTATTCCAAAAGTAGAGTACACAATATCGGCGTTCGTCATAAAAAAGTCTTTGAAATTCATGTCAGTTTCAAAGTCATTTCTTTTTAATTCCGAGCCAATCGGCATGTTATATGTCTGTTTACTTGTAGTTTGTGCAATTTTTGAAGCTAAATTTTGTTCCTCACTTTCTGTATAAGAATCTGTTTCAGGTGCAACTCCCTTTTTTTTACTCATACTTTGTGCAAGTTGCTGAATCATAGGGTTTTCACCTGTACTAAATTGATTATGATTAATCGTATAAGGTATTTTGCTATTTTCTTCTGCATTTCCGATCGTTGCATCCTTATAGCGATCCATTTTTGATGCTGTTTCCAAAATTGCTGTCAATAATGACATTCCTCGTACTGTATCTTGCTTATAATTAAGCCCATACATCAACCAAGCGTATCTTTGCCCTTTTTTTCGAGCTAATATTTTTTTATTATTTACATAATATGCAATATGTGTGCCTTTTTTATTTAATTCTACACCATCATCAAGCCTGTTACCTCGCTTTTCAATTTCTTTTAAAAGATTGTTGCTCAAAGGATTCTGAACATGATAACCATCAATTATTTGAATTTTGGGGATGCCGTCCACAAGCCTTTGAATTATCAAAACATCACCTGAAATTATAGCATTTTTAAGTGCTTCTTTTGCTATATCGTGTAAATTACTTTCATCGCTATAAGAAGATTCTTTTTGTTTCGCAAACAGCCTAAAATAAGCCTCTGTTAAGGAATTGAACTGTTTTTCATTAAAATTTATTTTCTCATTTTCTAATATTACAGATTCCGGTGTTGATTGTAATTTTAATCCCGATCCAACTATCCAAAGTAAATATTTTTTTATAGCATTTTGTAAAATGTCAGATTTTAAATAAGCCTCCCATGACCTTAATCTAATTGCATAATAATCAAGATAATAACCTACAGGATTACCTAACTCGTAAGGTGTTTTTTCGCCGTCAAATGGTATCATATTATCACCTGACCAAAATGAAAAATTTGCTTTCGGTTCTAATATTTTTTTATCAAAAAAATTAAAAAAATTAAATCTCATATTTTTATATTAATAAAGTCCTCTCCACGGGCGTAAAACCATGCTTCGACCATTTAATTTATTTAAAATTCTCTGTTTAATGATTTCATAAGCCTGTATTGCTTTTGCAATGTTTTCAAGCCCCCGATAAGCTGTCTTAATTTTAATTTGACCGTCATCAATACTATATTCCTCAACATCCTCATTAGCAACAGCTTCAACTGCTCGAAGTTCTAATGCTTCAATAATTTGAGTAATTCTCAAAAGTCTTGCTTCTAAGGTAGTTGCACCTTCAATATATAAAGTCTCATTCATATTTTATTTTTCCGTATAAGTAATTTATTGTAAAAATATAATACAAAAGCTAATATCATTAATTTTATATCAATAAAGTAAATAAAACTTGACATAATTATATAAATCAAATTCATTATTTTAAATCTATGTTTTATAACATATTTTTCTAACTTTTTTATTATATAATACTTTTTTATTTTTTTCATCATAACTCTCTAATGTTTAATGAACCCCTATAACTCTCTGAACCATAAGACTGTACACAAAGCCAAATTTCATCATAATTGCCGGCTAAATCTTTGCCGATATACAACGAATTTTCAATTTCTGAATACATCATATCTATATTATTCGATATAAAACCTGACATTATCACATGTCCTTCATCTGTTACTTCGTTATTATTATTTATTGACTCTTGGATGCCCATATTATCAACGTCAGTCCACGTTACAGAACCTGTATATATAGGGTTTAAGCACACAATCCACCTCGCATTCGCTCCTGAAGCTGACATAATTGAAGCACTTATAATTTTAACTGTAGAATTAAACGAATTTTCCTTTAATCTAATACCTGCAAGGACCTCAATGTCATTATTTCCAATTGCGACATTATCAGACGCAACGGTAGAATAAAGCAACCCCGCAGGATTATGCCCACCTTCCGAAATTATAGAACTGCAAATTTGAGACATCGTACCGGATCCACCTCTACTAAGTAAAGTATAATTTACAGGTAATTTTGCATTCTGCATATAAACATCTGTAAATCCGTTACTTACATGCCTGAATTGATGTGCTACTACTATCTCTCCTCTATCACTAACAAATCCGCATCTTACTGATCCAACTCCTAACCATTCAAGATCTATAAATAAAATATTTGTAGATTCAATATCAAGCAAAAAGCCACCATTTTTACCCGTCAAATCATCAATATTCCAATTTTCTTGTAAAACTGATTCTATCTTTACGCCATTATTCCAAATTTCAAAATATAAATCTCCTGAATCGTTCACAAAAGCAATGCCATTCTGGGGTGTCGTGGTGATAACAGGTGCATTGTAATTATCAACATCAAATAACCCTACTCTCTTTAAAACATCTGTTTCTGTGTTGAAAAGCCCTGTTATCAATGCTTCATGAGACTTGCCTGACTGATAATGAAATCTCATTTTCGTTTGTGAAATTGCATAATCACCATTTACTGCTCCAACCTTTAAAGTAAATTTTGCTTTACTTTCATCATGTGAAATTGAGCCTGAACCGTTAAGTAAACTTGACCAAAATAATGGGTATTTTTGATTATTTAAAGAATTATCGAAAATTGTAAAAGGATTTGACACCCTTAATCTACCAAATGCATCACCTTGATATTCCTCCAGTGCTACTTTAAAATTGCCTTTCTGTGTTGCGTTAAAGTTGACATAATCTCCATTTGGCTTTACACCTCGAATTATTGAAGAAGTAAATATATTAGTTGTTAATGAAACTGCTTTTAATTCGACATTTCCGGATGTTAAAAATTCAAATTTTACTGCATCGTATCCGATGTCGTCAGGTAGCGGTACCTCAAGTACATTAAGCGGTGTAGCATCTGTGCTCTCATCATAAACAACCTGTGCAACGCCTGCTAAATATATAATTACCTTTACATTTGAAAAGGTTCCAATTGGCGAAAATAAGCCGATCATATTTGACGGCGTAGGCTGTTTTAGGTTAATTTTTATATATTTAGGATTTACCGAATTTGTATTCTGAATCGCATCACCTTCTGACCCTGAAAATAATGTAAATAAATCACCTGACCAATTTCCATCTGTTTCAAAATTTCGCACATTTGCCGCATACGTTAAAGGCGAAAAGCTTACCGGCAAAGGATTTTGTGGGCTTGATGACGGTATTTCTATAGCTGAGAAAAACTCTCCTGTAGCGGTCAATAATGCCGCTTTATCTATATAAGGTGTGCCCGCTTCATCTGTATATTCTTGTATAGATTGCATCTGAATAACAGCAGCACGGGTGTCCAAAATTCTAATTTCGGCACCTGAATCATCTGCAGAAAATAAAATTGTGCATTTTTTTGTAGGAAATAATTCATTCCCTATATAATAGTAATCACCTGATTTATAGAATTTTGTTGCCATATTGCTGACGAATATACATAAAATATGTTATACAACATGTAAGAATTATAAAGTTTTTTTTGGTAATACAAAAATAAGCTTTATATTTGTACCAGATTTAAGATTTAAACTTTTAAAAATATACAATTATGAAAAACACACTATTTAATTTCGAAACAGAATTAAAAAAGAATAATTTTAGCATGGAAATGCTAAGTGAAAAATTAGGTACTGACATCATACAAGTGTCAGTATCCAAAAAAGCAATTTGGATTCGACATGGGTTGAATCCTCGCAAAGAAATTAAACAATATTCGAATTTATTTAATGAAAACCATACAAGGGGGTTTCTCACAATGGTAAGTAAGAGAAAATTTATAGATTTTCTTAATAATTAAAATAAAGGGTTGTTAAGGATCACATCATACCCTTAACAACCCCAACGAACTCGGTCCACGTACTATGACGTTTGCCGAGTTCTTTCATAATATTCTTAGAAATTATTTTTCTAAGGGCTAAATTATATACAGCACAATCGAAAAAGTGGTTCGGGGCTGAACTATGTCGCCTTACCCACTTCCAGCCGATCGGCTCTCCGTCATCGTCTGTTTCAATCTTTTTTTCCTCAGCTTCATATTGCACGAAATAATTATTGTCGTATTTTTTAAATTTATAATTCGGCATAGGAAAATTTATAAATCCTGATGGCTGCGGCTGTTCAGATTTTTCAGACCATTTTAAACTAATCATATCCGCTAATTCATCCTTAAGCAATTCTACTGCAAGTATATACAAGTTCGGACGTTCCCTTGCCGGCTTGAATTTTGGTATGTCAATGCCTACTTTTTGCATACTTTTCTTTACTTCTCCTTTCACTCCGACAACTTGACCCGGATAGCTATCAATAAAATCATACGCATAGTGCGTATAATAACCTGTATCCACAGCTGTCATCATAATTCGCATGCTATCATTATTTTCAGTAGGGTAATCAATATTTATCACTTCATTATAATATAAATCCCAAACATTTTCAGGTTCATTATTCCGATACGTAAATTTCTTACGTTTCGGATCTTCTTTTCTCCTATCACTCTTGTAAGTTCCTATACTTCCGTGATTTATACTATATACACTCCCACTTTCTGAATGCCCAACTACCTCCCAATCAAGCCGGGCATCGTCCAAAGTTCCATTCAAATCACAACTGCAAGTTAATAAAATTATATCACCATTGCCATCTAAATTACTCAACTCGTGTGGCACTATATTTATATCGTAATTTCTAATATTCTGTGCTAATTGATTCTTTTTAATTGTTGTTTTTTTCTCCTCCCAAACTTCGCCTAAAACAACGTTTTTAAAAACCTTTAATTTACTCTGTATTATTTTACCTTGTGCATTAAAACAATCTAAATATTGCCTTACATAATGCGTCCAATCGTACATATTCGGGGCGGCTGTCAGACAATTTATATGATAGCTATACATGCCCGGTCGGTCAGGTTTTTGAGTAGCAATCCATTTGCCTTTTAAATTCACTTTATATTTATGCTTTTCTTTCCAAATGCCGCCACACTCAGGGCATTGATACCCTACTGAGTTTTCAATTAAACGCCCGTCAGAATCTTTTTTGTAAACTATACCTGACTTTCGGTCATTACTTTGCCAAATTATTTCTGTATATTTACCGCAAAGTGGACAAGGTACATGCCACTTTCGCTGATCGCCTTTCAAGTAAACTTGCTCGATATTAGAAGGTCGGTTTTGAGGTGTCGAAATAAAATATTGTTTCATTCCTTGTGCGTTCGTAGAAAATCTTTGTTGCAATAATTCATAAATATTGCCTTGCTTTTTGTCAGAAATTACCGCAACATCCCAGTCATCAAAAAAACCAAATTTAATTGACCTTTGACGACCAATTTTATCTATGCTATTAAGACCGCCTGCGAACAACCGACCCCCTGCGAACTCCTTATATTTGCTTGTGTCTCCTGTTCTCTGATTCCTTTTTCTTATCGTATTAGGTCGGATTAAATCTGTTATTCCACAGCTTTCAATTCCCTGATCTAATCTACTTTCTATCATTTCCTTTGAAAGGTCATCATTTGCCGCCAAGGACATAATATTGCCGGGATTGTTTGCTATTATCCATAAAATTCCGTTCACTAAGACCCCCTCCGTATTGTGAGTTGGAATCATATTTTTGCCTGCTAAATATAAATGTGATTCACTATCGACTGATATACAGCGTACCGGAACTGATTCGCATTTTTCAACATTCACTATACGCCGACGTTCTATTTCCGAAAATCTTGTATTTTTACGAAGTGGCAATCTGTTAAATTTTTTCTTTAATTTAAAAACAGGAAATTCTTTAAATGCTTTAAATGTAATTCGATATAAAGATTTTGTTTTGTAAATTTTTCCTTTTATAATTTCACACGTACCCGGTTCACTTTTCTTCTTCAACACAGGTTTATAACCAAAAGATGCAATTAACTCATATACTTGTTCTATTAATTTTTTATCTGTATTGTAAAATTCACAACCACCTGATTTTGTGATACTTCCGTCAGAATCCATTAAGCCTTGCAATAATTCTAATCGTTGCTGAATACTTGCACGTAAATATATGTCAGGTATATGCTTGTTTTTATATATATTTAATTTTTCTGCACGCTCTCCAAATTCTTTAAAATAAGATGTTATTTCTTCAACTATATTATTATCACATACTATTCTGTTGCTTGTTCTATTACCGTCCCCAAGCCAATATCCTAATACATAAGGATTTATAGGTAGATTTTTTTCTTCTAATATTAAAGGTTTTGCATTATTAATTGCATATCTATTTCTGTTTTTTCTATGCTTAAATGTTTTTGATATTTCTAAAGTATTTATAATTTTTTCTTTTTTATAATCATAATTTTTTTCATCTGTAACAGCCCATTTGTGATCTGCATCTGCAATAATTTTTGTACCGTCTGAAAAAAATACATTAAAGCATTGTCTATTATACATTACATCTGTTGCAAAAGTAACATTGCAAACATTACCTTTTTCATCAAATATTTTATCTCCGACTTTTATTTTGCCCATTGTTGTCCATCCATAAGTAGTTGGTATCTTCGTATTTAAGTCTAAAGCAAAACCAATCTGTGCCCCCTTTATAATTGCCGTAATTTTTGCAGGATGGTAAGGCGAAAGGGTATCCACAATTTCACGCAAATAAGGGGTCATATCGTACTTAAATTTCCCCTGAACACTACTAACATCACTTGTCAGCGTTCTGTATCTCTCAGCATATTTCGAGGGAGAATACTGCATCCTTTTTGTTTTTATACCCTCAAATAATTCTAATACTAAATTTTTTATATTTTTTTTCATGTACTGCTATATATTTTTTTAATATATTTTATTTTCGCTCACCCCTACTCCGTACCTCAGAATATTCTTTCTGAATACTATCTATTCCTTGCAACAAATCAGATTTTACTTGTTTTTGAATTGCATTAATTTTCTCTTGCAAATCCTTCTGTAATTCTGCATACTGCACCTGATCACCTCCTAAAATTTTTATATATATATTTGTCAATGCATCAACTTCCTGCATATATGTACTTCTAAATGTCTCAACAGCATACATGAACACAGACTTAACAGCATCAAAAGGAATTAATGATCCCTCTATTTTCTTTATTTTCAGCTCATCAAGCTTAACTCTATTCTGGGCTTGCTTCAAATCCAACGCCCTTTTTTTCTGTATATACTCTTCGTCAGATGTTGTAAAGTATCTTTTTTCTGTTTTTTTG